>ERZ839741.1815-NODE-1815-length-21544-cov-6.061473_pt1 | contig 21544 bp, 14 predicted proteins | sample MGYA00519880_ERZ839741 | MGnify/ENA primary metagenome ERZ839741 (study PRJEB31850, sample SAMEA3708851) | human gut metagenome | biome: human gut; feature: human-associated habitat; material: faeces | place: China | collected 2014 ...
ATTCTTTTGCGCGCCGGCAAGATCGTGGATGCCGCGCCCGTGCCGGAGTTGATTGAAAAATACGCACCCGGCCAAGGTCTTGAGGATGTCTACCTGAATGTGTTCGGTGAGGGGGACGGCAAATGAGCCTGTTTTTTGCTGAACTCCGCAAAATTTGGGGCGGCAGGGTGTTTCCTGTCCTGTTGGCGATACTGGCATCCGCCAATCTCTTGCTGCTGTGGATGGGCACCCGCCCCACCGCCAAACAGCCGCCCGCCTCTGCGTACCGGGTTGTAGGCGCAGAACTGACAGGCAAGACCATGGAGGAAAAAGGCAGCTATCTGCATGACAAATACACCGAGATAGAAAGCCTTGTAAAAATCGGACAGTATTACCGTGAAATGGCATACGGTGGCTATGGCCTTTCCCAGTATCGGCAGGACAATGCCGCTATGTTTGATGCCTATGAGCAGGAATATAATGACAAATCCTACACCCTATTCACAGATGATTTGAACATAGAGTACCGCCTGTTCAGCCAGCTGCAAAGCGAGTATGACACCGTGGCTGCTTACAACGACTTCTTGGAGGGGGTTCAAACCAAGGCCACCCAACTGTCCGGCATCTCCATTTTTCAAAATGACCGTACCGGGTATGATTTGAAAAACATAGAACTGACCGCGCAGGTTTATGCCGGGCTGACAGATACGCCTATAGACTATTACCCGCAAAAGGGCTTGTACACAGCCATCAGCTATGCGTTCACGGATCTTATCCTGTTGGCGGCTATGCTGCTGCTTGCGCTGATTCTTGTACGCCAAGAGCGCGACAGCGGTTTGTTGAGCCTGATTCGCAGCTTGCCCGGTGGACGGTTAAAGACGGCCATTGCAAAGCTGGCGGCATTTGCTGCCAGCTTATTGGTCGTTCTTACGGTGCTGTATGGGGTCAATCTCGCATACTGTTCGGCATCGTTCAGCCTTGGCCCCATGAACCGCACGATTCAAAGCGTTCCGGCTTTGATGCGCTGTACCATGCAGATTACCGTTGGCCAGTATCTTTTTCGGTTTTTACTTGCTAAGTGGGCCGGTGCGTTTGTGATGGGGCTGTGGGTCATGCTGGCTGCCCTTATCGCCAAACGTGCTGCGGCCGGTTGGATTGGCGCGTTGGCGCTGCCCTTGGCAATGTACGGTATTCGTGCTGCAATTCCTGCCACAAGTCATTGGAACGTTGTAAAATATGCGAATATGGTGAGCCTGCTGCAGACCAATGAGCTGCTGGGAAACTATCGGAATCTTTTCTGGTTTGGTAATCCTGTCAGCCTGCCGCTGGTCGAATGGTTGACGGCAGCCGTTTTGGGTGGTGCGCTATTTGCAGCATTCTGTACGGTATTTGCCAAGGCACAGCTGCTGCCGGCTGCCAAGCACAGCTTTGCACTTACGTTTTCCCGCAAAACGCGTGCGACCTCTGTTACCCATGAAGAGGGCAGGAAGTTATTGTTGATGAATGGGGCCGCAGTATTCTTGGCAGCGTTTCTGGCGTTTGGCATCTATCAGGGCGTGACGGCGGAGAGCTACATAGACGCGGACGAAATTTACTATGCCTATTATATGAAGCACATTTCCGGCCCGTGGAGCGAAGAAAGCCGCGACTGGCTGAAAGATCAGCGCAACGAATTTATTCCCATGCTGGAGACCCAGAAGCGCGTCAACAGCGGTGAATTGAGCAGTGATGCGCTGCTGGCCTACAATTCACTGCAGCAGAAATATTCTGTCTATCAGCGTGTAGTGGAGTCCAACATCAATTACTATCTGAAAGAGAATCCCGGTGCATGGCTTGTCTATGAAACCGGATATAAAAAGCTGTTCGGCTTTACCGGCACCGGCGATGTACAGGATACACTTCTGGCGGGGCTACTGTGTGCGCTGTGCTTCAGCGGCCTGTTTGCCATGGAACGCAAAGGCGGCATGGATGAGATTCTGGCCTGCACACCATTGGGCCGCAAATACACTGTAAAGGCAAAGCTGCGGCAAAGTACCGCCGTGGTAGCGGTTATATCGTTCGGAACCGTTCTGCCTCACCTGTGGCAGGTGCTGCGTGACTATGGCCTTCCCTCTTTGCTAGGACCTGCGATGAGTATCTCCGACTTGCAGGCTGTCCCGAAGTTTATAACTTTATCGGATTTGCTGCTCTTTTGGCTGATCTGCCGCTTTGCTGCCTGCCTGTGCATGAGCCGAATTACTCTATGGTTGGGACAGAAATTGGGAAATCTTCTGCCTGCACTGTTTATCAGCGCTGTCTCGTATTGTCTGCCTGCGCTGCTTAGCCTCTCCGGAATGAAAAACGGGATTGAGTGGCTGGGGTTCTATCCACTATTCCATGCTGCAGCCCTCTGGCAAAACCAAGGATATACCGCTGACGGTGAAAGTTATAATGCAATGTGGATTCCGATTTTTCTGGTATGCGCAGCATTCTTCCTCGCATGGGCGATTGGTCAGGCCCTTATTGATGACTATGACATGATAGGTGTTCCAGATGAAGTACTATAAAAATCTGTCCATCGATGAAAACGATTTCTCCGTTCAAAGACAGGGTTGCCGCATTCACCTGACAACCACAGAATATCATCTATTCATTACGTTGCTCGACCATTCCGGGCACATCTGCTCCCGAAATTTTCTGTTGGCATCTGCATGGAATATCACAGTACCAATTCAGACGCGGACGGTTGATGTGCATATCGCAAAGCTGCGAAAGAAACTGGATTTGGGCCAGGATGATTTGAAAACCGTAATGGGACGGGGGTATGCGCTTTCAGGATAATGCGCGATGCCTGACAAATGGGTGAAATACATTTTGAAAGTCACATAAAGTATATCATCCCTATTAGAGATTCTTTTAGAGTTGGCTCTCCCTTGCTTACTCAGCGATTTCTGAAGAATCCTTTGAAATGGATCCCTACAGCACCGAATCTGTTCATAATGCAGCACACCAAATTATTTACAAAAATATCTATCAGAAATTTGAAGACATCAGATTGCATAGGGTAAGTTTCGAGGATGAAAAGGTAAATCTTTATCGAATTGCGATAAATAAGTACTCTTCTGAGCTTTCTGAAAACACGTAACATTATCATGTATCAGAATCTAACACAGTGGCTTCTTCGCTATACCTATTAATACCTTCTTCTCATAAAGTAATCGTCCTATTGACTATATTAATCGTATAGGAGGCCCGCTTACTCTAGGAACGAATTTCTCATATCACGTGCCAATCAGTGTATGGCATTTCAGCTGCATAAGTATAAATACTTGTAGCACTTGATGATATTATTATACACGCCAAACACAATGTTACAGCCGGAGTATTTTGTCGGGAAAGGGCGGCACTAACACACAACACATAAAATGGGTGGAGTCGATCAAATCGATTCCACCCATTTCGCATACTTCCAATATATCGGTAGCCCACGTACTATTTCACAGCTATATATAACACCTCCTTCTAGTTGAACACTTTGCAGTGTCTATGATTTATAATTGATTTTTTTGAATTACTAATCCTATATCATTCATAGGCCACTAATTTGTCTCACATAAAATCGAAAAAATCAATATATAATCGCTCAATTCGTTTTGAAAGCACTTGTTTTATACATCATTCCCTTTCAAATCGTTTTTTCTAATCGTATAGCTTCATTTATCTTTTGGCTGGAATCACCACGTTTGCAAAGTGCTCGCTTATATCGGCCAATCTCATACCTGAAATCTGCTGTAGACGCATGGTAGCTTTCGCTATTAATTTTGTAATCCAACGCCTTATACTCTTGGATACGACTCTGGATGGCCTGCATAACAAATTCATGAACTTGATCCAGCCGCTCGCCAGAAGGAATTTTATCAGGGTAGCCCACCAGTTCAATCAAGTTCACCATCTTGGTATACGGCAATGGTTTTCTGCTGCTACGTTGCTCTTCAAAATCCATCTTGGAAACATTTGTTGCATCAAAACATTGAACTGCATTGCTCTCATAGAAGCCTGTCGTATCATGTACGCGAATTCCATGCTCCTGCCAGGCACGACCACGCCAATAAGTCGACATCACAGCATGATTGCGCTCTGCAATATCGATATGCTCCAGCATTAGTGTAAAGTTGTTGTCATCAACCTCCGGTTCTTTCGGTACACACTGTTGCGTCACCCGCTGAACAGGAACTCCATTTTCGAAGCCAACAAAATTTTTAAATACAAACTCTCCAACCTTTAAGCGAGAATACCCCTGCGTGGAGCGGAAGATACATGTGCCCGCGTAGAATATTTTCCATGCTGTAAGATAATTGTCTGTGTAATCAACTCCCTTTACTCGCGGCGGATTTGTTTTGTAAAGCGCCAGTCGACTGTCCTGCTCGCACTCATCCTGTTGATTCATAAACATCAGAGCAATCCGATTCATGGCACCAACGCTGCTGCCCAATGCAGCAAAAATCAACATTGCTTTGCTGATATACCCCAGACCATAGATTTTCTTCAATGTTTCATCTGTTTCAGCATCATACTTATTCTTTGCTGTATGAAGCATGGTGAGGAGTTCTGCTGTGCAATCAAAAAATTCTTTGTTCGCAAGGCATTTTTCGCCAAATTCATTCTTCAGTGCTTCCTTGATTTCTGCTGTATCCCGGTGCTTTTCGCAATTTTCCAGTAGCTGGTTGATACGGTTTGCAGGCTCAAGCCATTCTTGGGTCCTTATCCAAACAGTCTCAAGCAGTTGTTCCGTTCCATCTGCATTCAAAAACTGATCCATTGCACTGGAGAGCGTCAGACCAATCTGCATACAGCCATCTGCGCGTGCTACATGCAGGTCTTTTTCCGCCTTCTTTGCCTCAGCAGCAATAGCTAGGCTTTCTAACAAATCTCTACCTTCGCCGCGTCCCACACGTGAATCGCGCGCCAAAAGACACTTTACATACGTGTAAAACGTAGCATAAATATTTCGGACATACTCATTTTCTTGGCACTCAAACACACGACAGAATGTTGCAAAGCGGTCATGCAAATCTTTTTTCTCGTAATCCATTGGTCTGAGACCGCTTTCATCTTCCACAGACAGATTCGTCTCGATAAAGCGAATTGCAATATTTAAAGCAGTCAAACGAGCCACCGGGTCCATATCGCGCTGCAGGAATTCCTCGATTTTTGCATAGAATGTACTATCCTTAAGTTGAAGTCCTACACCATAATAGTTGTTTAGAATTTCTATCGCCATAATAAGAACCGATCGTTCTGTCGCATCAAGCTGTAAACAGAAAATCTTATACTGCAATTCATCTAACTCTTTCCAATCACAGCGACTGTGTAAAATCATCCAATAAACATTTGCAATGTGGAAGGCCGCAAAAAAGTCCCGGTAGTTATCATGTGAAAACGAAAATCTTTTCTTTCCTTTGCTTGCATCATAGGTAAGAATATCAAATGGCATCTCGGTAACGGGAGTGTACGTGTTCAGCCTATTTTCCGCGCTGCCAAACGCTTTTTTAGGTTCTTTGTCTTTTTCAATTTTAGTCTTAATAAAGTTTTCCCACGCCCCAAACAAATTAATTGAGTCCGTCTCGTCTTCGTACTCCGGGAATCCCTGCAGGGTTTCTGGATAGTCTTTAAAAAAGTCCAGCATCTGATAGATGATATCGTGCAGTGTTTTCAGCGTAACTTTCCGTTCAGAAAGAATAGCTCCACTATTTGCCAAATCCTCCTGTACGATTGCAATTTGATAAAGCTGATAGCCGATAACCGGAAATACTTTGGTCAAGACAAAAGCCTTTCGTTCCGTCTTATCAGTTCCTTGACCCTCCCCCAGTTTTTCTATTTCCCGAATCATCTGTGCAATCAGCAGCGCTGTCTTGCTTTTCTTTCTTTCCTTATAAGATTGCTCTTGTGCCTTTGTAACCCATCTTTTTGTATATTCTCTTGTAATAGAATAATCTGTATTTTTGTACAATGTTATGTAGAACGGCGTAGACAATGTTTCATACTCTTCCTGCGTCTCGATTTTAGCACCAATCGCTTTCTCTATTGCAGCCCTTTCCAACACCAGAATGTAGCAGTGCTTGAGCTCATTTAAGATTTCCAGCGAGGCATAATCGGCATCACCACTTACAAAAGCATGTGCATCAGCATACTGCATTTTTGTGCGGCTAGCTACTACGATAGTACTATTCGGATACTGTTCCTGGTACGATGCGATATCCAGAATAAAATTCATCTGGCAAGTGATTGACGGTAATTCGTTATAGCCATCCAAAAGAAGAAGCGCATTATTGCATTCATCCTCCTCCAACTGCTTTTTTACCTCTGCCAAAAGTCGATTTCCGTTCCGACTTTCATCGGAGAACCCGCTGTAAACCTTCTTTAACGACAGATAGACTGCCGGATTTTTCCCGGCGTTGTTCACCTGATTCATTACCCCATACAGGGTATACGTTTTTCCTACACCACCACATGTCTGTGTCCCGATTCCCTCAAGTTGAAAGAATCGAGATTCCTGATGTTCTTTCAAAATTCGCAGCATCGGATACACACTATCTTTTTCGTCATCCTTACCATAATCATACTTTTCATTTTCAGGAACTTTTTCACTGCCTACATATTCGATCGGCGGAATCAGTTCATTGCTAATATTCTGCGGTTGAACAGGGCAAGGCTTCACCTTACGTTTTTTGGGCATAAGCTCTTGTATAAGTTTTTGAATTGCTTCATTAAGTTCCTTTTTGACTTGACAAATAATATCGCCTGCCTGATTGTTAATAACCATTCTCAGAGAAGGCTCAATTTGTTTGCTCATATATTTCAGCACCGCTTCGATGCCGATAAGCACCAACTCTTTTGCCTGCTCCTGTGCAATCGTATCACTCTTTTCAATGTAGCTAATACCCTCTGCAATCAACTCACTTTTTCGTTTTTCTCTTTTAACATAGTCCGTTTCTACAAGGATTTCTTCCACTTCATTTATAAATGCTTTACTGCTGATATACTCCATGAATCCCTCGTAGGCGAATTTCTTCGAGGCGTAAACGATTGTCTGCCGATTGTATGCCTCTTTCACGTATTTTTCAAGCTTCTCCTTATCGATATGCAATTTAATTTTTCTCGTAACAAAGTTTTTGCCTTCATTGTATACTGCTTGTGTTGGATTTTCGCCCAGAACATCCAAAATTTCCTTGACTGCCATTTAAATTCCTCCTTTTGGGGCACAATTTTCTTGATATTCCTGTCAAAAAATGTTACCATACTGCGTAAAGTATTTCTTCTTTAATTCTACAAAAAATCCTGATGGCTTTCAATTGTGATTTTCACTGAATAATTCATCTTATTTTCGGCACACCAAAAAGCTGTTATGTTTATTCGATTGAATTCAAACCTCAGGCTCTATTGCAATCGCACTTATTGTAGTGATTGCAATAAAGTTTTTTCTTAAAATATAAAATCATTTTCTAAAAGTGCATCAAAATCGTTTCTTTCTCTCTGTTTAGTAACTGAAAGAATTCTTTCGACACACTAAAACAGGGAGTATTTTTTATGCCATTTAAAAGACAGAAATCTAATGTATCTTCGCATTACCACGACACGCGTACACTTTTAAGGAAGTACCGAGATGTCATGTGGAATTTGGAAGTATCCGATCTCGATTTGCAGGAGGAATTCAAGGCTGAGTACGGGTTGTCTACGGATGCACTGTTTGTGGACAGCGAGGTCAATAAGGGCGGCAACCGCCTGGAAAACTATGCCCGCGCCCTGGAGCGCAGCAAAAAGATGATGCAGATCATCGACACTGCGATTGACCTGATGCGTCGCAAGCACAAAAAAGGCGAGTTTTATTACTGGATTTTGTACTACGCCTATCTCTCCCCGCAGCAGTGCGAGAATGCGGGTGCAATTTTGCAGTCGCTCGAAACCAAGGGAATCTCCATTTCTCTGCGCACCTACTATGTCCACCGGGATGAAGCTATCGAGGTTCTCAGCTCGATTTTGTGGGGCTACACCTCCCAAGAGTGCGAAAAAATCACCAATCTGCTGACTCCCGATTGACCCTGCACAACATCCGCACAAAATCAGCAGAGCGAAAGCCTTTTTTTCTGCACAGCTAATTTGTTATCATGGTAATGGCCTACTTTTGGCCATTCTTAAAGCATTTTTGTACACAGGAGGTTTCAATGACTAAGAAAAACACACATTCATGCTCTCATAAGCGCATAAAAGCAGCCCTTTGCGCTGCCATGTGCAGCGTACTGACCGCGATGCCCGCTTTTGCAACCGGCGAGGATAATTCCTCCGCCACAACCGGCACCACCGTCTGGACAAAAGCCAGCGAGATCATGCAGGATGTCTACTCGCAAATCATTTCTATCTCCACCGTCACAGCCGTGGTCTGCGCCGCCGTTGCCCTGCTGCTGATGAACTTTTCCAAGAACGGCAAGACCGTGGACGACTCCCGCGCGTGGCTCAAACGCATTGCCATCACCTGGGCGATTCTGAACGGTCTCGGCTTCATCCTGGCTTATGTCACGCCGTTCTTTCAGGGCGGCACTTGGAATCCGTAACTACGCGTAATTGCAACGAGGAGGTGAACGCCTTTGGGCATTCTAGACGGCATTGTGGATTGGCTGGCAACGCAGGTGATGAATCTGCTGGATTTGGCATCCACCTCGGTACTCGGCGCACTGGGTTGCAATATGGATACGTTCAAGCGGTACTTCCCTGCTGCTTCGGCTATGTACGAGATTTTTATCTGGACGGCCATCGGGCTGGTACTGCTGAACCTTGTGTGGCAGCTTTACCGCTGCTATGGTGCCGGGTTTGACATCGATACCGAGAATCCCATCAATCTGGTGGTGCGTTCTGTGATTTTTCTGCTGCTGATTTGGTACTGCGACGACATCGTCAACCTTGCCTTGCAAATCGGCGGCACGCCCTACAACTGGATTCTGGACAGCAGCCTGCCCGGTGTGCAGTTTGGAGACTTCAATTCCGTACTGCTCGTCATCATTGGCGTGATTGCCAACGGCTCAGTAGCGCTGATTGCTCTGATCCTTGTTGTGATTCTTGCATGGAATTACTTAAAGCTGCTTTTGGAAGCTGCCGAGCGATATGTTGTGCTGGGAATTCTGGTCTTTACTGCGCCGCTTGCCTTTGCCATGGGTGCGGCGCGCGGCACAAACAACATTTTCAAAAGCTGGTGCCGGATGTTCGGCGGGCAGCTTCTGCTGCTGATTATGAACGCATGGTGCTTGAAGCTGTTCGTCAATATGGTCGGGGAATTTCTCGCTAATCCTCTGTCCTTATAGGAGATTTTTTACGTGAAAAAAACTCTTTTTTCTTTATTCACCGCTGTTAGCCTTGCTCTCCTGTACTGCCCGGCTGCTTTTGCTTTGACCGAGGATGAAGCTGCTACGGCCGTGGACGCACATGGTAAGGATGCGGTCTCCGGGAATCTGTTCCTGTGGCTGCTGTGTGCTATCGCGTTTCTGAAAGTCGGCACCAAGCTGGACGGTATTCTGCACTCGTTGGGCATCGGCGTTTCACGCTCGCCCGGCTCGATGCTGTCCGAGGCATTGTTAGCCTTTCGTGGTTTTGAAATCGGCAAAGCCTTTATGGGGCTGGGCGCTGCAAAAGCCGCCGCTTCAACTGCTACCGCAAAAGCCATACCCAGCAACACCTTTGCAGGCGGGCTTTCCGGCATGGTAAGCCGTCATGTGCAGCAAAGTACAGCAAGCTCCATCAGTGGACAATCCGGCGGCATCGGTACATCCTTGGGCGGTGCCATGTATCACAACAGCCTTGGCAAAGATGGCGGCTTCGCCAGTAAAGTCATCGGCTCTATCGCCACCGGGCAGACAGGCGGCAGTATTACAGGTGACAGCGCCGTGGAAGCGCTCAATGGCTATTTTGCCGGTACCAGCGACGCGGAGGCCATGCCAGTCCCCGCCACTGGTGAAAGTATCCCTACTGCAATGGCAATGGCCGCAAATGACACCGTGACGGACTCCCCTATCCCTGCCACGCCGCTGGCGTTGGAGGGCGATAGCACGGTTGATGTTTCTCCGACAAGGAATAGTGAAATTGCCATGCGCGCCGGCGGCTCCGCTGTTGTGGAACAGACCACCATTCCCACTTCGTCCTCTATCCAGCAGGCCACCATGAACCGCGTGCTGCTGGGGCAGATGGGCAACAGTGTCACCGATGTAGAAATCGGCGGCGGCAAGATTCAGGGGCGCGAGATTATCCCCGGCCGCGGTCAGATTCAGTTTGCCATGTACAATGCCCGCCAGTACGAAAAGCCGGAGGGGCACTTTACCGAGCAGACTTCCCGCGACGGCGAAAAGTGGTATAAAGTCTACGCCACGACCTGCGTAGAAAAAGCGCCCACCATTCAGGACGAACGTGGGCGTATGCAGTATGATGAGCGCAAGGTGGCCACCATGCCAAAAGCCCCCGCGCGGAGACACTAAATGATGGAAAACGATACCCAAAATTCTCGGCAGGCTTCAGCGGCACTTCACAATGCGCCCAAGCTTGCCAAAATTGCACAAGCCGGAATACAGGGCGGTCCCGCCGGGGCTGCTGCCGAAGCTGCGGTGCAGTATCGCAAGGAAGTTCTTGTTGTGGTCGTTGCTGTCTTGCTGCTGCCAGTTCTGGTTCTGCTCATGCTGCCCGGTGCAATTTTCGGTACGTTGACACAGCCCAGCACGGCAATCAACAATGATTTAGAAGTTGCTGCCAACGTGATTCAGTTTCGCAATGCAGTATCGGATATTTTGCAGGCATCCTACGAGGATACCATTGCCGAAATAGAATCCGAGCGTGCAAGCCTCACCTACAGCGATGTGGTCGATTCCGTGGGCGGTCATGTCTCCTACAATGCCTTTCAGCTCATTTCTATGTACTGCGCTTATCAAGGCGAGGACGATTATACTAAAATCAGCCTAGCAGACCTTTCTGAACAGGCACAAGCGCACCGGACAGAATATTATACTTACACCACTTCCGAGGAAGTTCGTACCGAACCTGTGCAAAAAGAGGTGCGTGGGCAGACTATAACCGTACAAGAAGATCACGCCTACACGGTTTTCGCGCTTTCCTTTGTGGGCGATGACTACTTTGCCGACACAGTCTGGCAGCTTGATGACAAGCAGAAAAGCTATGCCGATGCCTATGCGCATAACCTGACCGCCTACCTCCACGAAATTGAAGAACGCGAAGGCATCTCGATTCTGGGACAAATCAACGATGCACTTATTGATGACACCTCCCCTGCCCCCAGTGGCGGGTTCGGCAATCCGTTCAATGACCCCAACTGGGACCAGCACATTACTTCCTTCTTTGGCAAACGCGAGGATGTCGGTATTCCCGGCAAGGATACCTCCAACCACAACGGTTTGGACATTGCCTACCCCTACGGCACGCCGATTCTGGCCGTGGAGGGCGGCACGGTCATTAAAGCGGGGTATCACGTCAGTTATGGAAATTATCTGGTCATCAACCACGGCGGCGGATATTGTACCCTTTACGCCCATTGCAGTCGGCTTTTGGCGCAGATTGGCGATACAGTGAACAAATACGACACTATTGCCAATGTCGGCGCAACCGGCGATGTGACCGGAAATCATCTGCATATTTGTGTTATTGTCGACGGGGTTTACGTCAACCCCAAAGGGTATCTGCACTAAAACAAAGAGGGCTGCTTCTGCCAATACGCAGGATCAGCCCTCCTATTTTTATTTATCCGAACAGCACAGACAAATAATCCGTCCTGCCGTCCAATACGCGAAGAATCTCTATCGTACTGTTTTTCTCGTCCACACGGTAGAAAATCAGTTGCTTTGAATCCACGAAATAGCGCACATCTGTGGTGATTTCAAACTTTTCTGCCAGTGCCGCGCCCATGTAAGGATTATCCGCCAACAAGGATATTGCTTTCAGCAGTGCCGTCACCAGCTTTTTGGCGGCTTTGGGATTTTTCAGCTGTCCGGCGATGTAGTCGCGGGTTGCTTCCATATCCTTAACGGCGGCTCTTTTATAGATTACCCTCATTTCTCTACTCCGAACATCTTGTATACTTCATCCTCGGAGTAAGAAACCGGGTCATTCTGCGCATTCTGCAACTGCTTCACCAGGCGGGAGAGCGCCTTTGCCTTGATAATTTCCGCGTTGTCCTCGGTCACAGCAAAGGGAAAGCCGCCTGCATTCAGCGACTGCTGGAAAAACACGTTGATAGCATCGGTCAGGGTAAGACCGTTCTTAGCGTACACAGATTCAAGCTCCTGCTTGATTTCCGGGTTGATGCGAACGCGAAACACATCCGTTTTGGCCGCCGAAACAATGTTTTCCATAAATAAACTCCCTTCGTACCGTAGTTTTCTTATCTCTATTATACGTTCACGGCATTCGGTTGTCAATCCATGTAGCTACATTGATGCCACAAATGTGCATTTGAAAATTTATCTGCCGAAATGCAGTAAATTAGCACAACATCCGCACAGCAAAAGTCTTTTCTGCTGCAATATGACTCTGCTATAATAGTATCGTCAAAATTGAACAGAAACACAAGAGCGCCTTTTTTCGAGGGCGCTTTTTTGTTTGGAGGTGGTCGAAATCTCACGCGAAGAACGGGATGTTTACCTGATCCCGCAGAATTTTGTGGACACCGGAACGATTCTCGGCGGCACAGTCAAGCTGCGCAATGCGGTGGAGGCGGCTGTGCTTGCCGTGGGCAGCGCAGTGCCGCTGTTTTATCTGCCGCTGGCGTTCAACATCCGCCTGATGATCGTCATTGCTGTGTCGGTGCCGTTAGGTGTTTTTGGTGTGGTCGGCATTGGTGGAGACAGCTTGACGCAGTTTGTGGCGCATTGGTTCCGCTTTATAAAGCGCCGCCGCATCGTCACGCCCACACCGCAGGGCAATGTCGAAGCCAACCGGCATCGGCACTTGCGCTTTATCAGCAAGCGGTATCGTGTTATCTACTATGACGATTCGGATGCCGTGCCCCACAACGCACAGGTCTTGCAGCGCAAAACGGACCGTCACGGAAAGCTGGTAAAGCGGCAGACGCTCTATGATTTGCTCCCAATCGAGAAAATCGAGAACGGCATCCTGCACACTACAGATGACCGCTACATCAAGATTCTGGAGATTGAACCCATTAATTTTCTGTTGCGCTCCCCGCGCGAACAGCGCAGTGTCATCTACTCGTTTGCCAGCCTTTTGAAAGTCAGCCCGGTACGGCTGCAATTCAAGTCGTTTTCCCGCAAGGCGGATGTCAACGCCTATCTGGACAAGCTGCGACGGGATGCCGCCAACGAGCCGGATGCGGTAGTGCGCACACGCCACATGAGCTATATCCGCTTTGTCAAGCGCCTCGGCTCCCGCGATGCCGTCAGCCGCCGTTTCTTTGTGATTTTTCAGTACGAAGCACCCACGAATGAGCGAAACATCTCCTATGCTGAAATCGTCTCCACGCTCGAAACTACCGCCCGTAACTTTCGCACCTACTTAGCACAATGCGGAAATGCACTAGTGGAACACGAAAATGAGGACGAGTTCCTCACCGACGTTTTCTATACCTTATTAAATAGGCGAACAGCGGTACAGGTGCCATTGCAGGAGCGCATCCAAGATGTGCTTGCCAGCTATCTGGCCCAAAACGATGCCACCGCGCTGGACAAAATACCGCCTGCCGCCTTTATGATTCCGCCCTCACTAGATTTGAAGCATGGGCGTTATCTCTATATGGACGGCACATACCACGCCTACTTGATGATTCCCGCCGATGGCTACCGCGCACAGGTTACAGCCGGGTGGATGGCCCTGCTGGTGAACGCCGGCGAGGGCATTGATGTGGATTTGTTTCTGGAACGACAGCCCAAAGAGCGCATGATGCAGAAAATCGGGCAGCAGATCCGCATCAACCGCAGCAAAATCAAGGACACCAGCGATACAAACTCGGACTTCGATAACCTCTCCAACGCCATCCGCTCCGGCTATTACTTAAAAGAAGGCCTTGCCAACAACGAGGATTTCTACTATGCCGCCATCCTCGTAACGGTCACAGCGGCCAGCGTCAAGGATTTGGAGTGGCGCATCGAGGAGATACGCAAGCTCATGGTCTCACAGGATATGAATTTGCAGCTGTGCAGTTTCCGGCAGGAGGCGGCCTTCCTCTCTTCTCTACCGCTGTGCGCCCCGGACGCGGCGCTGTTCAAAAAGTACCGCCGCAACATTCTCACGTCCACCGCGGCCAGCTTTTATCCATTTGTCAGCTTTGAACTATGCGATACAAACGGCGTGCTGCTGGGCGTGAACAAGTACAACAACTCCCTTGTCAGCCTTGACAACTTCAATACACGCATCTACAAAAATGCCAACATGGCGATTCTCGGTACCTCTGGTGCGGGCAAGACGTTCACCATGCAGCTTATTGCCCGCCGTATGCGGCTGGCCGGAACACCTGTCTACATCATTGCACCACTGAAAGGACATGAGTTTTACCGGCAGGCCAAGGCACTGAACGGCACCATCATCCGCATCGTACCGGGCAGTCCAGACTGCATCAACGTCATGGAGATCCGAAAAATTGACCACACCAGCAGCGAACTGCTGGACGGTCCCATGCCGGAGCAGTCGGAACTAGCCGCCAAAATCCAGAAACTGCACATCTTCTTCTCACTGCTGATTCCGGATTTGAGCAACGAGGAACGCCAGCTCTTGGATGAAGCTATCGTTACTACCTACCGCAATAAGGGCATCACCTACAGCAATGCCAGTCTGGATGACCCTGCGTGCCCCGGTCAGTACCGTGAAATGCCAATACTGGGCGATTTGCACGCGGTCTTGTCTGCTACCCCGGAAACACGGCGCATCGCCAATATTCTGAACCGTCTTGTACACGGCTCAGCATCAAGCTTCAACCGCCAGACGAACGTGAACCTCGACAACAGCTATGTTGTCATCGACATCAGTGAGTTGTCCGGCGATCTGCTGACCGTGGGTATGTACATCGGGCTGGATTATATGTGGGATAAGGCGAAAGAGGACCTAACCCGCCGCAAGCAGATTTTTATAGACGAAGTCTGGCAGATCATCGGTGCATCGTCTAACGCCTTGGCCGCCAATTATGTGTTCGAGGCCGTCAAGACGATTCGCGGCTATGGCGGCGGTGTGCTGGTTGCCACGCAGGATTTGAACGACTTCTTTTCCTTGGAAGATGGAAAATACGGCCGCGGCATCCTGAACAACTGCAAAATCAAAATCATTCTGAATCTGGAGGAAGAGGAAGCGCAGCGCGTACAGAGCGTCTTGAAGCTGACAGATGCCGAAATCGACAACATTACCCGCTTCGAGCGAGGCAGTGCGCTAATCGTCACAAACTTCAACAATGTCACCGTTGATATGCGATGCAGCGAGGAAGAAAAGGACCTGATCACCACAGACCGGGACGAGCTGCGCCGCATTGTAGAACGCAAAATGCAAAATCAAACCGAAACGGAGGAATCCTAATGAAGAAACCTGTTATCGTCGCCCTGTGCTGTCTGCTGGCGCTGGGCACCGCCACTGCTGCCTTTGCCGAGGAGCCCACACCCACCCCTGCCCCGGAACTGGTGGAATTTTCGTCCGAAGATACCACGCCGCCGTTCTACCCGGACAGCATCTCATGGCAGGAGGACGGCGGGCAACTGCTGGTCGTCAAACAGTACAGCGTACCTTACGGCACGGCCGTTGCCGACCTGACCGAAAGTGGTATGCAGTGGGGCGGTTTTGACTACACCTTATGGGGTGTCACCCAGTCGGTAGAGGGCGGTGTGACCGAGGAGAAAGAGGTCACGCAGGATTTTGAATTGTCTGTGCGCAGCGCCGATGCCGAAACCGCCCGCAATGATGTGAAAGAGTCTGTGGCCTACGACGATGAGTACGGCTTTTCCGGCTCACTGACCTTGCAGGACATTACGATTGGCGAAACCTTGCAGGCGGACAGCACCTACATGGCAACGGCACACTACGCCGGAACGGTCAGCCGTACCGAAGCCGGAACCGTGCATTACACACTGCTGTACACCCCAGTTTCTGTGCCTGTGGTGGCTGCTGCGGCAGAAAGCGGCATCACCCCTGCCCTGTTGATTATGGGGATTGCCTGCGCATTGCTCTTTATCGCCGTGCTGCTGATTATCACCCACCTGCTGCACAAAGAGCCTGCCCATGCGGCAGAACCTGCAAAGCCCGCCCCTGCGCCGAAAGTCTATGTGCCATCCGGGGATATTGTTCTCGGCGGCAGAAATGAGGATGACGATGAAGAAAATCTCTGATTGGGCAAAAGTTCTGTTGCCGCTGGTTGGCAGCGGGATGGTCCTGCACTACCTGTTTTTATGGCATGAGCGCCGCCATGCGGTGGTGTTGCACAAAGAAGTCTACCACAAGCCGAAATACTAAGGAGGAAAACACCATGATTGCACAATGCCTTTACCAGTCCGACCCGAAGAACCTCGCCAGCATGGGCAGACAGCGCCTTGCCTGCCAGTGCGCCGCCCGCAAATTGCAGTGGGGCGTGCAGAAAGAGCGCATTTCCGAGACAAACGAGCCTGTGCCGCTGCTCATGCGCCCCGCCGTCAAGGAGATTTTGCAGGATGCTGAACAACACCGCTTTGATGTGTTGCTGATCGGCAACCGGGATTCTCTCTGCTGTGATGCCGCCGACATGGAGAGTTTTTTGACTGTGCTGAACTCGTTCAACATCCACATCTTTGCCGGCGGCCAGGGCAGCTGGATCGAGCCGAACGGCCGCCACTACGCCCCCCTGCCCCGCCTGCCGTGGCAGGAGGATGATGTTGCGGAGGTGCCGCAGTGAGAGAAAAATTCAAGCACTTCTGCGATACCGCCAATCCCGATTTGCTGCGGCTTATCATCATTTTTGTTTTGGTTGGGCTGCTGTTGGCCGGGTTCCTGATTTTCGGGCGTTCCAGCGGCAGCGGTTTGGTGCTGCCCGCATGGGTACAGGGCGAGCACGTGGAGCCGCCCGATGAACGACTTGCCGCCGCGCAGAAAGAAAATCCGGACACCGTGGCGTGGATTACGATTCCCGGCACGAACATCGACGCGCCTGTGCAGCAGTACGGAGACAACGACTATTATCTGCGCCGTGATGAAAAGGGAGCCAAGGATTACCACGGCTGCATCTATGCCGACTATGCCTGCCGCATGAACAGCGGTATAAAAGTATCTCGCAATCTTATTTTTTACGGTCACACCTTTACCGACGAGGACTATGTCGGCGGATTTGAGGATTTGCACAAATACCGCGTGTTCGAGTTTGGGCAGGAAAACCCATACATTTATGTTTCACTGGCAGATGAAAAGCTGACGTATCAGATTTTCAGTGTGTGGGTCTGCGACGCAAAGGCTGACACCGACTGCATTCAGGCAGACCCGGACGATGCCGCATTCCAGCAGATTCTGGATAAGGCTGTTGCCGGTTGTGCGTTCGACTACGGGGTGGTCGTGACGACCGATGACCATATTCTGACACTCTCCACCTGCACGGCTGACCCCAACAGCCGCCTGTTGGTCGTTGCCAAGCTGATTGATGGAGGTGGTGTAAATGTAGCATCGTGATTTTCGCATTTGATGTAAAAATAATACGAAGGAGCTATGCAAATGCAATATAAACTCAAACACCGCATATCCGCGGCACTCATGGCGGGTGCCATGTGCTGCACGATGATTCCTGCTGCCTCGGCCGAAGAGATTTCCACGCCAGAGATAGCAGATACATTTGTTCCCGAAATTACGGACAGCGTAACCCCAGACCTTTCTCAGATTACCGAAAATCTGTACAACGATTTGCCGGATGCACCTACCGGCAGCTACCTCGGCAGCATGGGTCTGCCTGTGGCAACCGGCGAGACAAAAATCAGCATTTCCTCGTGGGGGTCCGACTTGTACGACGGTGAGGATGCCCACATGGATGCAGATGCGCTGAACGCAGACGAAAGCAACATCACTGTCGGCAAAACGCCCGATGCCAACTATGCAGTCGTTCCTCTGCTGGTGCAGACGGAATATCCCGCAGACGGTGCGGCATCCGAAATCATCCTGCCGGATGGCGTAGAACTTCTCAGCTATGCGTCCACCGACTATGACCTCATCTCCGCCAACAAGGCCGAGCTGGCTCAAATCCTGCACCAGACCTACGCAGAGCAGTCTGCAGCAGCCACAGGATTCTATGTGAAAGCCTCTGCCGATTTCACCGCGCAGTTTGTCTACACAGCCCCAGATGGCGAGCAGTTGCAGAAATCCATCCATGTGCAGTTGTCGGAAGATTCTGCCCCGACGCAGCTTTACGCAGACAACGGCATTGCAACTCTTGCGGCAGGGCTGACCCCGCCGTATGCCACTGGCAAGATTACCAGCATCGCCAAAGAGGGCGGTACTTGGCTTATCTGGTTCAACGGCCAAGAGGCCTACTGCTGCAGCCACGGCCTGAACGGCCAGCCAAAAGGTTGTCCGACCTATGGCTTTTCTCATGTATCCCGCCTTGAACCCGGCCAATACACCCCCGGCAATCACTATGCAAACCAAGTCAACATTTGGGGCGGCCTCGGCCAGCTGAGTTTGGATATGCTGGACAGCAAGCCTGTCGTTATGAGCGCGGATGCTGAACAGCCTGACCTTATCAGCGAAATCTACGATGAAACCCAACAGTGGATTATCGAAAACTATCTCGACAGCTACGCGGCACAGACTTACGTTGCCGCTGCCGAGGAACTGGAAAGTGGCGTTGCCGTGCAATCCGGCGAAAACGGTTACTACACTTACATTTACAACCCGCCCGCAGGCTACGCGTGGCAGGTCGTAGCGCTGGTGGGCGAGGAAATCGCAGGTGGCACCACAGGCGGCACTGAAATCCCAGACATACCAAGTGTTCCCGAACCGCAGTATTATTCTGCCGAATGGACAGCTCCCGCGCAGAGTGCCAGCGGCAGTTTTGACCTGACATTCACGGTCAACACCGATAAGCATCAGCAGAACACGCTGGAAAAAGTGGATGGCGCGGTTATTACGATCACTCCCAGCCAGACCGGCGGCAGTGTGGATGGCGGCAGCTGGCAGATGACCCCTGCCGGAGCGCAGACTATTACCACCAGCGGCCACACACAGGACGACAACTACCATTTGAACGGTGGTGATGGCTCAGCAACATGGACGGTTCACTATGAAGTGTCCAAGACCAGCACCAGTACGATCAGCGGGCAGGAAGGACCTTTCACCAGCCAAGCGGAGGCGGACGCCGCTGCCGAGGCAGCCAAGAACGCGGCCATCGCGCAGCTGCAGAACGAAGCGCAGGGCATGGTAGATGCCGCTATTGCCTCGGCGCGGGCGCAGCTTGCCAATATTACATTCAGCTACGATGAAATCACCATCCCGCTCGGCTTTGACAGCACGCCAGGCGCACTGGGCAGCCACCAGACCATTACGGTTCCTGCCAACAGCTCGAACGATTACCCGATGAAAAACGATGAATGGTCGGTAAAAGTCAGCATTGACAAAATCGACAGCGAAACCAAGCAGCGCATCAAGGGTGATGCTGAGTTTAAGATTTTCGAGTGGGATACCGTCCAGCAGTGCTATATTCCGGCAGGCGGGTATAACCAGTACAAAGTCGAGCGCCAGTCGGATGGCACCTATAAAGTCGTCAACCACAGCGACTATGCGGGAGGTTCGGATGATTTATTCTACACCCAGCGCAATGAGGGAAAGTTTGTTATTGTAGAGAGCCGCGCACCCAGCGGATACTACGGCGATTGGACGGATGTGACCAATCCCGGTACGGCGGGTTCTGTTCTCGGCAAGCGGGCGTATGCCTTTGAGATTACCAAAGCGCTGGACGGTCAGACGATTTGGCTGGGCAACGCGGATTATAACGCCGACATTACCACGGCCAACAGCGGCGGTACCCTCATCGACACCGGCGAGGGTGTGGTCACCATCACCTTTGGTAGCCGCAACGCAGATAAGACCTACGCCACAGACCCCACCGGAATTGCCAACAACGAAGATTCCTACACCATGTGCGCCAGCGCCGACAAGATGCAGAATGACCGCGTTCTCGGCAATATTCTGCTGACAAAAGTGGACTTGGACGCCGCGCGGTATTTGGCTGCGGGCTGCAACGGTGACACTACGCTGGAAGGTGCTGTGTACGATCTGTACGCCGCTGACACGATTGAACACCCGGACGGTGTTTCGGGTGTGGTGGATTACTCCAAAATCACCGATGCCAACGGCACGCCCATCTGGCACACCACTGTCCTCACCAACGGCGGCTGGGATACCGATTACCTGCCCATTTTGCAGAAAGACCGGCTGGTAGCCTCTGCCAAAATCACAGACGGCAAGCTGGCTTTTGCCAACCTGTATATGGGCAGATATTACCTTGTGGAACGCGCCACAGGGCTGGTGCTGCCCATTGACGGAAACGGCAAGTTGTATGTTACCGGGAAGTATCCACAGCTAAACAAGAAGCTGGAACGCACCGGCAAGTATGCAAATCTCGCTGTGGATAGCGGCGAATATAAGGATTACATCTACAAAAACCAGTATTCCGCTGTTTCCGAGAGCCGCAAGCTGGACGGCAGCAAGGCGTGGGATGGCTACTATCTGTCTTATGCCAAGGGCTACCTCTGCGATGAGGTCAACCACTACAAAACCCTGTCCTATGCGGATGAATCCACCTACCACATCCACGTCGAGCAGGAAAGTCAAGACGAAGTGCTGAAATCTGGTTTTAGTTTGCACAAGTTGGTTTCGACCACCGGTCAGCCAAGCCCTGCACTGAAGCTGGAGGGTGCGGGCTTTACCGTTTACCGCATTTCCAAACTGAGCAAGGCCGCGCAGTTCAAACAAAATCCGGATGGCAGCTACAATGCACAAAGCATTTTGGACGCCTACCGCAAGGACAACTACGATAATTTGACGCTCAAGTACGATTTCACCGCCGAGGGACAAGCCATTGCCAATATGTTCGAGAGTAGCACCGACATAGTCAACGACTATAACGCGACCTTGACCGCAGACGGCGACTACGCCAACGGCAGGGGCAACGGCTGGATGCCCACGGATCAGTCCGCTGAATATAGGCTGGGAGAAATGTTCACGAACGATGAGGGCGTTTTCCGCGTTGAAGGCTTGCCCTATGGGCAGTATCTTGTTGTCGAAACGACCATCCCCAAGGATGTGTTCCAGTGTGATCCGTTCATCGTGACGGTGGACGCCAACAGCCCGCAAAGCCGATTCACGGTTCCGGCGGGCTGTGTCACTACAGCTACCAATAACTATATGACCTACAACGTGCTGGACGAGGAATTGGAGGGCTATTTGCAGCTTATCAAGACCGACACCGAAACCGGTAGGGCGGTCAAAATCGCAAACACCTCTTTTGCCTTGTACAAATTGGATGACAAGGGTAATAAGACCCGCATTTCCATGATCGACCCCGCCAGCGGCAGCGCCACCAAGAAAACGGATGTGTTCT
>ERZ839741.1820-NODE-1820-length-21474-cov-7.592651_pt1 | contig 21474 bp, 19 predicted proteins | sample MGYA00519880_ERZ839741 | MGnify/ENA primary metagenome ERZ839741 (study PRJEB31850, sample SAMEA3708851) | human gut metagenome | biome: human gut; feature: human-associated habitat; material: faeces | place: China | collected 2014 ...
AGCGGTTCCAGTCCTTGGGAAGCTCCGGCACCTGTTCCATATCCTTATCCCATGGATCAGTTTCCCGCCGGTGCCGCTGTTCGAGCTGTTCCTCACGCACATTCCGCTGAAACTGCCGGATTGCCTCTACCGCTTTTTTATTGATGTTCAGATATGCCTGTATAGATGTCTCATCTTCCTCGCTGACCCAGTAGGCTTTGGTATACCAGTATCGGCGCTTCCAGTCCAATCTGTCCAGTTTGGCCTCACACCATTTCTGGTTCAGGCTATTATAAGTAATAAATTGCCGCTTTTCTTTATCCAGATACACTTCGTAAGCTGGGCTATTCCCGTCTATGCGAAGATGCTCTGGGAAAAAGAAAACCACCTTCAATATCCCATCCTGCGTGATGCATCTCAGGTAAACATAATACTCACAAACCTCCTGAACATATCCGTAGGCGATTTTTTCTTTTCTTGGCAAGTCTGACGCCGCGATCTGCTTCATCTCATCCGTCGCTGTCAGCTTGGGAAATGCCATCAGGGCTCTTTTTTTCATCTCAATTCACCGTCCTTCTTGTCAAATCCACGCCATACCACACATCCGGCAGTAATGTGACACCATCAATTTGTCCTACAGCAACCTGTACGATACTTTCCGAATCCGGCGCTTCCTTCGCAAAAGCAAGGATGTCTCCCAGTCTGCCGGTGGCAACGGGGTCTTTCCCCCGTACCACCGCATAACCGCAGTTCGCCATTGCCCGGTTGGCTGCCACATGGGAACTCCACACCCTGCGCGGGTGATCTACCATGTAGGCCAAACCATGTAAAAACAGCTCCTCTTTGGTTAGCCGCTTAATCACAGTCAACTCCGTACAGGCGATTTTGGAGTCATGCTCATCTTCATCGATGTCGCCGCCGGCGTTGACAATATAATATTCCGAATGCTCCAGGCTGGAATAATAGCTAAGGCAGTCGAGCGGATTTTCCGCACAGTGAAATCCATTTTCCCTGCAATTTGCTTTTTCAGTCGTATTGAGCCCCATCACAAACTGATAGCCACGGCATATCAGCCCGGGGCGAAAACCCTTATAAGCAATCATTCTGCATTTTTCCTCCTTTGCCGGCTCAGCCTGCCTTTGCCATCCCAAAATCCAGCAGCGACATCTGCCCATCCTGAGAAGGCTTTTTTTCCTCCTGCTTGGGTGCCGCCTTGGGTTCCGTCTTTTTCTTCTCTGCCGCCTTCTTGGGTTTGCTCTTTGCAGAGGACTTCCCAGCATACGGCTTGGGAACAAACTTCTCCTCATCCTCATGGTCTTCCTTGGCATCAGGGTCACGGAAATAATCTTCCGCCCACTGATAGCACATATCATCCGGCACATCGCAGCCATATGTCTGCTGTCCGGGACCAGGGCGGGTTCCGCTTGCTTTTAGTTCATCCTGCACATAATCCCATGCCTTTCGGTTGATGTACTGGAAACAGCGGATCATGTTCTTTTTCGGATGCATCGTCAGACGGGCAAACGCCGTATCTTCCATACAGAGCATCTGGATATGCTCGGACACACATTCCTTCATATTTCGCCGTGTCAGTTTTTCTACATCGGTACTCACCCTCTGGGTAGAGGCCGCGATTACTTCTTCATCACTCATCGCTTCCAGACGGGCGATTTGCTCCTGCTCCGCGGCTTTCTTCGCCTGCTGTTTGGCGTCAAATTCCGCTTTGCGCTGGGCTTCAGCCGCCTCATGCTCCGCACGCTTTTTTTCTTCATCTTCTGCGGCGGGCGGTTGTGCCGAATTCCCCTCCTCAGCAGACTTCTCTTCCCCAGCAGGCGCTACTTCATCCGCAGGTTCCTCCTCTGCATCAGCCAAAGCAGTCTCACCGGCACAAACCGAAGCCGCCGATACTGGGACAGTGTCTGTACCTACAGGCGGCACAGGCAAAGATTCCATCTCCTCCAGCTCAAAGGCTTCATCATCCTCAAAGGCTGCAGACGAATCGAACATACTGTTTTGCTGCTCCATTGCTATTTCTGAAAAAACACCCATTGTAAAATCTCCTTTCGCAAAAAATGGCATGGAGTAGGCCGTTATGACCCTTTCCATGCCATTGTGTGTTGCTCACAGCACATATAAAAGTGTGCTGAAGCTGTCAAAACAGTAGCAGACCACGCCAGTATACTGCCTTGACCATTCCTTGATTTTGTCCTGCACCTCCTGCGCAGTCTTTTGATTGCTCATATTCCAGGGTGGAGGTACCGTTACGGTAAAGTAGCCATTCTCCAGACAACTTCTGACATCTGCCGGAAGATTGGAGCACTGCTCATACAGTGCTGTAATCTGGCTTTTCTTCTTTTCTGCAATACGCATCTGACCCCTATCCCTTCATTCCTGTTTTTGAGCAGGCTCCGGAAGTCTTTTACACAAGAATGGGGAGAAGCGTACCGGTGCAAAATCCCGGCAGTCATTCACATAGAAGTATGTGCGTTTGCCTTGGCAGTCCAGTTCCACCACATCAGATGGAGCCAACGGACGGCCTCTGTAATCTTCCGGCAAATGCTCATTAAAGTCCAGGAACAGGCGCCCCAGCACTTCCATGTCATTCTGCCCCTTTGGGCAACAGACCTCTGCGCTCCATACCGTCTGATAGGCGGCAGCAGGCGGCTGTTCATATCCAGCCTTACGCAGTGCATCCAGTTGCTTGAACGCGAAAGGTACCGTCTGTGTCTCACCCAGGCAAAGCTGGTAAATGCAAAACCTCCGGAAAACTCTCTGGCTGTCCAGAAGATCCTTCAGCACCTGATTGCCCTGAGCAAGAAATATCTGATACTCTTCCTTTGTCAGCCCCAGATACTCTGTCAGGTCCAAATCTTTCTCCGCTCTGGTGTGCCAAAGCTCGACGCAGCCATCTATATAGGTAAAATCACACTTACCGCACAGATATTGCTGCTTAAAATTCATTCTCTGCACCTCCTTTTCCCTCTGTTCTTTCTCCCGAAGGGCAAGCTGCCAATCATCAAACCCTTTATAATTCGGATTCCAGGTCAGCCGACGACATGCCATTCCATTTTTTCGGGCCATCAGATAGATCTTAGATGCCCCATTAGAGGTCATTTGGTTACTGTACTTATCCATATCATGAGCCTCAATGATCTCCTCAGTGCCATTCTGTGCCAACAGTGCAAACAGCGTATCCAACTGGCTTGTGTTGTTTGCGCCGGCAATCGCCGCAAAAGTCCGGTTTGTCAGGCAGTATGAGATGTCTGCTTTCAGCAGTCCCTCAATGACATAGACCACCCGAGCAGATGGATTGCCGATAAAATGTACCGGGCTCCCGGATGTGACACCCATATTTTTGGACGAGGACGAAAACCAGATGTATTTGGCTCCTGACTTATCCGGTGGATCATCTTTTTGCTTGAGCGGACTATCCAAAAGTATCTGCAGGCCATGTATCATACCGTCGTATCCCACAGCTGGAATCAAAATCCCTGCGTTTTTTCGGTAGAAGTTCATGGTCCAGCGCCCGCTGTCATCCAGATAAAAGCCGGGCACCCCCTCCACCTTGCATCCCTGTTTCATCAGCCGCTCGGTAATGGAGCGGCAAAGGAAAGGGGGTGGAGTGCTCTTGAACCCAATCCGGTCGATCTGTTCATCCGACAGTCCCCGTTTTGGGGAGTGCAGATGGTTGCGGTGGGCAGGCTGAAGAGGCAGCATAGCGAGCAGCAGCGAAAGCGTTTGATGAATTTCCTGTCCGCTGGCCCGTTCTGCTTGCTGCACTGTTTTTAGTTCGCCCCTCCTCTCATATCCGGCAAGGTCGGTCTGAGTCCCCGAAACCGGGGACCCAGTGCCAGCCTGCTGGTTTCCTGCCATCTCATATCCAGAGTTCGGCCGTTCCCTGTGAAAATCGTTGCACAGGGCTTCTCCTATCTCCCAATACGCATCGGATGTAGTCGTATTGTTTAGCCGCGCATAAAGCGCAAGCATACCGCCATGCTCATCACAATAATTGCACCGCCAGACATTTTTGACGAAATTCACATTCATCTTGCCGCGGCGGTCACCACAAAACGGGCAATCCACATATACACTGTTTGCCTGTCGGCGTCTGATTCGTAGATGTAGAAGTTCCACTACATCCATAATACCGAACGGAAAATCTCCTGGATATGAGTCCATCTGTTCTCCCTCCCTTCTTGGCCCCATAGATGGGGCTGCTTATCATCCGGCTTTCTGTGCGGCCATACCATCGAGCATGATCTGCGCCGCAGCACGAACGATATTGTTGGTGCTCTTGTTGCCTGGGGTGAGGTAGAATTTCAGACTCACCGGACGCTCCTTGGCAACTGTTGCCATGGTCTTTCCTTTGCTCAGACCGCTATCCACCACCACATTCTGCGCTTCTTCAAAGGTCATTACCTTCAAGATGTCTTCTACCGGAGTGCTCTCCGTATAAGAAGGCGCCACAGGCAGTTCTTCCGGTTCATCCGATTGGAATACGGAGGCGGCCGGCTGCTCAGACGCATCATCCTGTTTTGGACTGCTATCCAATGTAACCTCGCGGCTCGGTACCGGCAGCTCCATATTGGGAGCATTCTCCTCTACCTTGCCGGCAGGCAGTGTATCCATATTCTCCTTCTCTTCTGCAGCCATCTGCTGGACAGTAGGCTGTACCGGAGAAACCGGGGACTGTTCATTCTGAACCGGCTTTGCCGCAGGTTTCTGAATAGGCGCCGGACGAGCAGGCGCATTACGGCGCTCTACGGCGTTCTGAGGCGTTCTCTCCAGCTGGGCATGAACTTCCCCACCAGATTGCCGCAGCGCCGCTCCAGGGTCTTCTACGGGCCTCTGCGCCGCATTTGGCATTGGTTGCCGGATAGGAGCCGTCCCGGAAAGCGGAATACTGCTTCCAAACACCTTGCCCGTACTGTCAACAGCAACATCGGCAAACTGCAGACCGAAGCCGGCATCCGACAGCGCAGCACTCAATGCCTCATCCTGGGCAGCCTGTACATAGTCGGTATCTTCTTCTGCACTGTGTTGCGAGATGTAACTGCTGATAGGCTCTGCATCACTGCGGTCCAGATAAACTCTGGCCTCCATAATCGCAAGCTGTTCCGTGATCCGCAGAGTAGTCAGTTTCATGCGGCCCTGGGGGTGACGCAGGCGAAACCACAGCTTTTGATAGGGCAATTCCAACTGCAGCATTTCCTCATTGGTTTTTCTGGACACCTTATGGCGCAGAAATTTGAGCGGGTCAAAGCCCGGCACCTTGTTCAGTTCTGCCACTGCCGGAATTGTTTTGTACATCATAGGCATCGGATTACTTTTTTCGTTCATGTTGGAAACTCCTTTCTGACATAAAAATAGGAGACGCCAAGTGCTATTTCTGCATCTGACCTCCCTTTTTTAACTTGCGTTCTTTAATTGTTCTTCCAATACAGCTGGAATGGGGATACCGGCTTTCTTTGCGTAGGCTTTGAAATACATCTGGATACGCATACCCAGCAGCGTATTTCGCTTTCCAATCTCATTACGATGGATTGCCATAAACAATACCTGTTTCTGCCCAATCAGCACCACCCGCTTTTTGGCACGCGTGATTCCGGTGTAGAGCAGATTACGGTACATCATGATGGTGTGCGCTTTGAGCAGCGGCATAATAACGGTCTCATACTCAGAGCCCATAGCCTTGTGGATCGTAGTAGCATAAGCCAGATCCACATTGCTCAAATCATCTACGCCGTATTCCAGTGTTCTGCCAGCGCCAAAATCCATGCCGATTTTTTTACCCTGGTCAGTGTCCTTAATATACCGGATGAAGCCCAAATCACCATTAGATACCTTTTCTGTGTTCTTGGTCTGCATGATGCGGTCATTGACCCGGAATATCCTGGGGCCAAACTTGATTTCCTCCTCCGCAGAGCGGAATGGGTTGACCAATTCACGAATGGTCTCATTCAGCTGTTCCGACGACGCGGCACCTTCTGAACGGAAAGGTGAAAGAATCTGCACATTCTCAATGCCACTCTCCTGTATCTCCAAACAATACCGTTCTGTAATCTTTTCAGCGGTGTCTTCCTGACTATCACCAGACACGAAAACAAAGTCCGGTCCGTAAAACAGTTTGGTATTGCCCTCGTTGATAAATTTGGCATTATAGGCAATCAGACTGTCCTTCGACTGACGGAAAATCTGATCCAGCACCGTTACCGGGACGATTTGGGTCTCGATGATCTCACGGAAAACATTTCCGGCTCCTACGCTGGGAAGCTGATCTGGGTCGCCTACCAGTACGATTCTGGCATTTATCTTCATGCGTTCAAAAAATTTCTCAGCAAGCCACATATCCACCATGGAAAACTCATCCACAATGATTAAATCGGCCGACAGTGGCTCTGACTTTCTGTTCCGGCTACCCTCATCCTCTTCACTGGTCAGTCCCAGACCACTGTGTAATGTTCGGGCATCCTCAAAGCCGGTACTCTCCGACATCCTGCGGCTTGCCCGACCGGTAGGTGCCATAAGAGCAATTTTGCCATCAGGGTGTAGCCGCCGGTAAACCTCAAGTATCGTCCGTAGCACTGTTGTTTTACCAGTACCAGGAGAACCCGTAATCACTGACAAGCCATGCCTAAATGCTGCATAGACCGCAGCCTCCTGCTGTGCAGACAAGCGCAGTCCCATTTCAACCTTGACCTGTTCCAGCATCGGCGCAATATGCTCTACTGGCATCTGGGCGACCAGACGCTGGGCGATCCGGCGCGCCGTTTCGTCCTCTTGGGCAAACACTCTGGGAAGATAGATATTATCCTTCACGGAAACGACTGCTCCATTCAGGATCATTTCCTGCATCATATCCCTGACTTCCTGCTGATGCAGGCGAAGCTCCGGTACAGGTATCTTCTCATTGAGCAGTTTCAGCGCTGATTTCTCCAGTTCTTCAGAACTGATGTACAGATGGCCTCGTTTACTCTTGCCCTCATCCAGCGCACAAAAGACAGCCCCTTTGATACGCATAGAGTCATGGAGATTGCCCCCGCTCTTTTGTACGATTGCATCTACCCGCCGAAATCCAAAGCCGGAGATCTGGCAAAGCTCAAATGGGCTCTTTTCCAAAATCTCTACGCTGGTCGGGCCGAAATATTGATATATTTTCAATGCCGTCTTGGGAGTAATCTTAAACGGTGCCAGCAAGGTCATAATTCCTTGGAGCATACGGTTTTCTGCATAAGAAGCTTTGATGTCCTCCAATTTACTTTCCGTAATGCCCCGGATCTCCAACAGCCGCTCCGGCTGGTGTTCCAGAATATCCAGTGTGTCCACACCGAACCGCTCCACAATGTCTGCGGCAGTTTTGGGACCAATCCCTTTGATAAGCCCGGAGGCAAGGTAGCCCTCTACGCCGTTTTTTGTTCTGGGCACAATTTCACGCCACTGCTCCACCTGGAGCTGGACACCATACTTGCCCTTTGTCCATTCACCATCCAGTTCCAACTCTACCGCATCTGTCCGTGGAATCTCATACCCCACAGCTGTAAAGCGGATCAAATGGTCTTTGTACCGTCTGTTTGACCTGGCCTCGGCAGGCACGCTCTGGTCTGCGGTCTTTACACTGACGATACAAAACTTATTGGCAGGATTATAAAAAATCGTCCCGTCGTAGGTACCAATACAATTCATCCTTTTTCACCTCACTAAGCGGCCTCCATAATCGAGGCTCTAACACTGAACCGTCTGGATTCGGATACTGTAACAAACTGCTCGTAAATATCCGGATGCTCCAGTTTCAACCGAAGCAGGTTATCCTTGTCGATGATGGACTTGCGAACAGGGGTATAGGTAACCGTATAGTTCACGCCCTCCTGCTCACAGATCGCAGTACAGCTGGTACCCATTTCCGCAATCAACAGGGCCTTCAGACGCTGAATATCCTTGTCGATTTCTTTGGAGTACACCTCTGCATTTTTCTTTTCATCCAAAAGCCGCAAATACTGCATGAGTTTTGCAGTCATATCCAGGTCGAGTGCAACGGCCGGAGCATTTTTATCTGCCGAACCAAAGTGTTTGCGTGCGCTCTCAATGATCAAGGCCCCACTTTCTGTATAGGGCGGCGGCACATGGCGCTGCACATGGTTTTCCCAGAAATACTGCTCCAAAAAGACCATCTCAGCCTCGTACTCGAAATCACGTTTGACCTCCCGGATAATAACTTCTTCCTCGTTGTTACCATACAGGCAGCAAAAGAAACATCGGTCAAGATCCGTTACCGCCATATAATGACGCCCCTGAGATTCATAGTAGACTGGAACCGTCTCCTTCCCATTCATCCACCAGTTATCTCTGGCATTATAGTTTGTGGTCTTGATCTCAAGGATTGCTGTGGTGCCATCCGGCAGTTCCACAAAGTAGTCCACATCAGCCAGCATCCAAGGATACTGTGGGTGCTGGAACATCTTTTTGATTTGGTAGACCCGATATCCGGTTTTCCGCTCGAATATCTTTGCTACCAGAGGCTCCAGCAAATGCCCCATTTCCATGGCAACCCAGTTGCCCTCATCATCTTCCACTGACGCTATGTTCAGTTTGTCGTAGTACAGATCCCTGGCTGTCCGGAATGGAGAAGTGCCAAAGATCGCCGATACATCGCTGCCGCCGATTCCACGGCGCCGGTAATCCAGCCAGTCTTCTTCTGAAAGATCTGCCGTTTCTACCAGCACCAGCGGTTCATACCGCTTTCGTTCAGCACTATTGCTGCCAGACATATCAAATCCCCCTTCGTGATCTTCGGGGCAAAATAACTGCCCTCGCCATTGGTGCAACATTTCGGGGCCGGAGCGAAGATACTGCCTGTCTCTTCATCTTCCAGTCCGTGGAGTGTGCCGGCTTGACCCGCCGACCATTCTGCTTTCTTTTCTGCTTCACATTCATGTACATGACCTGCCTTTCTCAGTTTTGATTTATCCTTAAAGCCCTTTCAGGCTTACAGGCAATAAAAAAGCGAGAATGACAGACGGCATAAAGCCTGGCGTCCATAGTTGCCTATGAACCGATGTCATTCTCGCAATGGTGGGTAAATCCCGTAAAATAAAAAAAGCCAGCAATATACCGGCCTGAAAAGGCGCAGTGATACTACTGACACAAGTACAAACTTAACAGCGTGTGCAATGCAGTCATTACTCCGCAACACAAGCCCTAAAGCCTGTGTACCCTGACGGGCAACGCACAAAAATCAATTACATTGCAATTCTAACACAATATATAGTGCTTGTCAATTCAAACATTCTATATATTGATTTTTGGATTTTCTTTAAATTTTCTTTCCTCTTTGCAGAAGTTCTTTCTTCCCCGCCTATTTATAGGATGTATCGGATCATTTGGTAATACCGGATGATCCCTACGCTCTTTTAGTACCTTGACAAGTTCATAACCTCTATGGGGAGTTATACAGGAATTCTGGACAGTGTGCGATGACCACAGAAGCGCGCCCATAATCGAAGTGCTGCACAGCAGCAGCCTGAAATACACGGCAGAACCGTTCTGGCGTAGGAAATGGCCCCATTAGAGTTCTTTTGTTATTTCAATACCTCCTGACCTCAAGACCGTTTTCATTGTTTTTGTTGAAAACCTTCTTCTACAAATCGTAAGGGATCATTGTAATCGAAAAAAGGAGGACGATTATGGAGAAAAGAAAACCGAATGACCTACCGCCGGAGCAGTGCTTGGCTGTTGATACCGATACCCTTTGCAAACTGTTGTGCTGTGGAAGACACACTGCGGTACAGATTGGGGATCTTGCCAATGCACGCATTACTATGAACACCCGTGTCCTATGGAGTGTCCAGCGTATCAAAGAATATCTTTATGATATTTCCGGCTAAATAACCATGCCAGTAAGGCGCACTACACTTTTATAATCAGGAGGTACCAGTAATGGCAAAAGTGAGAAAAGACAACAAAGGACGAAATCTTCGGCCCGGAGAAACACAACGGGCAGATGGCAGCTATATGTATGTCTACAAATTAGGCACTAAAAAGAAATATCTTTACGACTCCGATCTCGCAAGTCTTCGTGTCAAAGAAAAGCAGATCAACAAAGATAAGGATGATGGCATCCGTACTCAGGAAGCCATGAAGCTTACCCTGAATGATATGTTCAAGGTCTACATGAATAACAACATCAAACTGAAGCCCTCTACCAGAGCAAATTATCTTTACCTGTGGGACTTCTATGTGAAAGAAGAGCCTTTCGCTAACATGCCTCTGCCACAAATCCACAGAAGTGATATTCTCGCGTTTTATACCAAACTGCTGAAACACGGTTTTGCTATCAACTCACTGGAGAGCATCAACACCATTGTTCACCCTACGCTTGAAATGGCCGTGGACGACGATTACATCCGCAAAAATCCCAGCAAGGGCATTTACCGCAAGCTCAAGACGGACGGCAGCGCTCCAAAGCCTAAACGGCGGATCGCACTCACTAAAACGCAACAGCAGAATTTCCTGCGTTTTATTGCCAAGTCCCCTACATACAGCCATTGGCTCCCCATCATGACTGTGCTCCTTGGAACAGGAATGCGTGTAGCAGAATGTACCGGCATTACCAAAAGCGATATTAACTTGAGCGAAAACACAATCTCGGTCAACCACAACTTAATCTACCGGGTCATTGACGGAAAAGCCGGATTTCACATTACCACTCCCAAAACTGAGAGCGGTACACGAATTATCCCTATCCTCTATCCAGAGGTGGCCGAGCAGCTTCGCCTCCAGATTGAAACCATCGACGCATTGTATCCAGACGATCAACTGGTGTTAGGAGGAGTTCACGGTTTTGTTTTCCGCAACCGAACCGGCTCATTCATGAGCGCCCACAATATCAATCGGGCGATTGAGAGAATCAGCGTAACTTACAACATGGAGGAAATGGATCAGGCTGAACTGGAAGACCGTGAACCGGATCTGCTCCCTCATTTTAGTGTTCACAACTTGCGGCACACCTTCTGTACCCGGCTCTGCGAAAGCACCAACGATGTTAAATTCATTCAGCAAGTCATGGGGCATGCCGATTTCTCTACTACAATGGACATCTACACCCATATCACACAAGAGAATATGCAGGAGAAGGCAAAAAACATTAGTGTGAACATGAAGCTGATGTAAAAAAGAAAGGCGAATCTGCATTTTATAAGCAGATCCGCCTTTCATATTGCTTCATCCGGTTTCGTAGGGTCTCGCGCAAAAGTTGTAGAAAAGTTGTAGTAACGCGATTTTTTGTAGTAAATGACCTCTTTAGTACAGCTTTGCTCCTGCCGGAATACTGTCATCCAGCATCAAAAGATTTAAGCCTTCCCGTCCGTCATACTCGTACACTGCGGAAATCAGCATACCCTCGGAATCAATACCCATCATCTTTCTCGGCGGCAGGTTTGTGATTGCCACACAGGTCTTACCAACCAGCTCTTCCGGCTCGTAATACTCGTGAATACCGCTTAAAATGGTGCGTTTCCGGTCTGTTCCGTCATTCAGTGTGAATTTCAGGAGCTTCTTGGACTTCGGCACTGCCTCACAGGCTTCGATCTTAACCACTCTGAAATCAGACTTGCTGAATGTCTCAAAGTCTACATCATCTGCAAACAAAGGCTCGATTTTCACCTTGGAAAGATCAATCTGTACGCTTGGCGCGGACACGGTTGCAGCCTCTGCAGAACCATTTACCGCTGCTTTTTCGGCTTTGTTTTCAGCCCGCTTTGGTTCCAGGGTCTTCATTGTGGGAAACAGGATGACCTCCCGGATGGTGTCCGCGCCGGTGAGCAGCATGACGCAGCGGTCGATGCCCATGCCCATGCCGCCCGTGGGAGGCATACCGTATTCCATGGCGGTGAGGAAATCCTCGTCCAGCATTTCGGTCTCGTCATCGCCCCGCTCTCGCTGCTCCACCTGCTTTTCAAAGCGCTGGCGCTGGTCGATAGGGTCGTTCAGCTCGGAATAGGCGTTGGCCAGCTCGCTGTGGCAGATGAACAGCTCGAAGCGCTCCGTCAGCCGGGGATCGGCAGGGCTGCGCTTGGTCAGGGGGCTGACCTCCACAGGATACATGGTAATGAAGGTGGGCTGGATCAGCTTCTCCTCCACCTTCTGATCGAAGCAGGCATACAGGGCGTTGCCCCAGGTCTTTTCGGCGGCATCCGCCAGCTCCACGCCCACGGCCTTAGCCGCGGCCACGGCCTCGGCGTCATCGGTGATGGCACCGAAGTCCACGCCCACATACTCCTTGACGGCGTCCACCATGGTCAGCCGGCGCCAGCCGGGAGTCAGGTCGATCTGCTCGCCCATCCACTCCACCTGATAGCTGCCGTTGATCTCCTTGGCAGCGCCTGCCAGAATACCCTCGGCAATATCCATCATGGTGTGGAAGTCGGCGTAAGCCTGATACATCTCCACGGTGGTGAATTCGGGGTTGTGCTTGGGGTCCATGCCCTCGTTGCGGAAAATGCGGCCGATCTCATACACACGGTCCATGCCGCCCACGATGAGCCGCTTCAGCGGCAGCTCCGTGGCGATGCGCATGTACATATCAATGTCCAGCGTGTTGTGATGGGTGATGAAGGGCCGGGCGGCGGCGCCGCCGGCGATGGTGTTCAGGACGGGGGTCTCCACTTCCATGTAACCCATGTTGTCCAGATAGTTCCGCATGAACTTAATGAACTGAGAACGGATAACGAAGTTCTTCTTCACCTCGGGGTTCACCATCAGGTCCACATACCGCTGGCGGAACCGCAGCTCCTTGTCCTGAAGGCCATGGAACTTCTCCGGCAGGGGCAGGAGGGACTTGGACAGCAGGGTGATGTTATGCGCCCGGACGCTCATCTCGCCCCGCTGGGTGCGGAACGCCTCGCCCTCGACGCCCACGATGTCGCCGATGTCGAACTTCTTGAACTTCTTATAGACCTCTTCGTCCATCTCGTCCTGACGGGCGTAGAGCTGGATGCGGCCATCCCGGTCCTGCAAATCGCAGAAAGACACCTTACCCATGCCGCGCTTGCTCATGAGGCGGCCTGCCACCTTGACGGGCTTGCCCTCCATGGCGTCGAAGTTGTCCTTGATCTGCTGGGAGGTTGCATCCCAGTCAAAGCGGGTGATCACAAAGGGGTTCTGGCCCTCCGCCTGGAGATTCGTCAGCTTCTCCCGGCGAATACGGGTCTGCTCGGACAGGCTCAGCTCCGGCTGGGCCTGGGGATTCTTCTGTTCAGCCATGCTTCTTTCTCCTTAGCGTTCGATCTTCTTAACGGTGTAACGGATGTTGCCAAAGGGCGCTTCCACCACGACCTCCTGGCCCTCCTTGGCGCCCAGGAAGGCCTTGCCGAAGGGAGACTCCTCGGAGATGATACCGTGCATGGGATCGGACTCCTGAGAGCCGACGATCTTATAGCTGGCTTCCTTGCCATCGGCGCCCTGAACGGTGACGGTGCAGCCGATGGTGATGGTGTCAGACGCGGCGGACTCATCCACGATGACCACATGCTGTAGGATCACTTCCAGCTCGGCAATGCGGGAATAGAGCTTGCCCTGCTCGTTCTTTGCCTCATCATACTCGCTGTTTTCGCTGAGGTCGCCGAAGCCGCGGGCGATCTTGATCTGCTCCGCCACCTCGTCGGACCGGGTGGTCTTCAGATAATTCAGTTCCTGCTCCAGCTCGTCCTTGCGAGCTTGGCTCATTTTGTATTCTTTTTCCATTTCGGCTGTTCCTTTCATTATCCTGAAGTGTATAACACTCCTAATTTACCATGGTTTTATATTGTAATAGGTATCTTCCGGATTGTCAAGGGCAAAAGGCCCTGATTTCGGGAACAGCCCCCTTGTTTTCCGTTTCTCCCAGCCGCACGGACACCTGCCCCGGCCGCAGAGCGCCGGTCCGCCACAGGACCGACAGAAGCTGGCCCCGGTCAAGGTCCTCCGGCAGCCTTGCCTCCACCTCCGGCGGCAGCAGGAGCCAGGGCAGGGGCAGCGATTCGTCATACAGCGGCAAAAAGCCGCCGCCCTGCGCTTCCGTAGGGTCAAAGGCCATGTGGACAGACGCCGGCTCCCGCTCCGTCTCCGGGTTCAGCACGATGGACACGCCGTATTCCCGCCGCAGACGGCGGCACAGCTCCTCCCCGCCGAAGGGGACCTTCAATATGAGATACCGGTGACGCAGAGCCAACTCCGTCACCGTCCGCACCACCTCGCCGGAGAGGGCGTCCGCCGTGATCAGCACCCGCGCCCCGGCGGGGTTTTCCCCCCGGAACCGCAGCAGCTCTCCGCACCAGTCCGCAGCAATGGCCCGCCGAAGCGGCAGGGTCTCTACCGGGCGCAGCCCCTCCGGCAGAGCCTCCGCTGAGGCCCCGGCAGGCAGCACCACCTGCTCCACCCTCTGCCGCAGCAGCTTTTTTCCGGCGGTACGGAGCCTCCGCCGCTCCGTTAAGGGGTTCCTACGCCGGTCCTGAGCCATCCGGGCGCAGAGAAACCGGATATGCAGAACGCTGACCTCTTTTAACGTAACAGGACGGGTCCAATGCCCGCTTGGTTCCCAAAGCATCATTCCTACCATAACGATCAACCTCCTGCCCCATGGTATGGGACAGGAGGTCGATTCAGAACGGTTCGCCGTTCCTTACTTCTTTTTCAGTTCGCTGAGGATACAAAGCCCCATGGCCAGCACAGGCAGCAGTCCCCGCAGACACAGAAAGCCCTGCGGATCGCCTAAGCGGATATTGGCATCGGCAAACAGTCCCACAACCCACGCGGCCAGCGTGGCGTTGATCGCTTTCAGATACATTCGCACTTCCTCCTTTTATTTGCCCACTGAGGTGCCGGAGAGGGTGTAGCCCGTCAGATACCCCTTCTTCGGCGCCGCGCCGTGGCTCAGGGGATTGATCCGCACATTGTTTTCCACCACCTCAAAGTGGAGGTGGGGCCCAGTGGAGTGTCCGGTGGAGCCGGTGATGCCGATGGTCTGCCCCTGCTTGACGTAGGTTCCCACGCTGACCTTGATGCTGCTCATGTGAGCGTACAGGGTGGTGTTGCCCACGCCGTGAGAAATGACCACATAGTTGCCGTAGGAGCTGGACCGCTGGGCGATGATGACCGTGCCCGCCTTGGCAGCGTACACCGGGCTGGTGTAACCCACCCGGCCGATGTCGGTGCCCTTGTGGTTGGTGGAGCCAACGCCGCCGGGGGAATTACGCCCGCCTACGGTGGAGGTGATATACCGGCTGTCCACCGGCCAGATATAGCCGCCGGGGTTAGTGTTGTATTTCTTTCCCTCCGCCGCCATCTGTTCTTCCAGCTTCTTCTGCATTTGCTTGACCTGCTGCTCGATGCGGCGCTCCTCGGCCTCCAGCTCCTTCAGCGTGGCCTGATACTCGGCGGCGTTGTCGTCGATCTCCTTGACCAGCTTGTTGGCCTCGTCCCGCTGGACGCTGAGCTGCTTTTTCTGGGTCTCCAGTTCTGCTTTGGCGGCTTCCAGCGCCGCCTTATTGGCTTCCAGACCGGCTTTCTTCTCCGCAATCTCCGCCTGCAGGGTCTGAAGGTCCTGAATCACCCGCCGGTCATAGTCCATGACCTCGTTGATAAAGTCCAGACTGCCCAGCAGGTCGGAAAAGCTGTTGGCCTTGAACAGCACCGACCAATAGCTGATGGTGCCCCGCTCCTCCATTTCCCGGACCCGCTTGCAGAACAGCTCGTATTGAGCCTCCTCCCGCTGCTGGGCGTCCGCCAGTTCGGTTTCCGCCTGAGAAATAAGGGCGTTGTAATCGGAGATCTGAGCCTCCGTATTGCTGATCTTGGCGTTGGTGTTGGCAATCTGGTCATCCAGAAGGGTCTTTTTCTGCACCGCCGCCGCCTTGTCGTTCTTCAGACTGTTGAGCTTGCTCTGGATCTCCTTTTGCTTTTTATCCAAGCTGGCGGCGTTCCCCTTCAGGGCGTCGATATCCGCCTGGGTGACCTTGGCGGCCATAGCCGGGGCCACATTCACCGACAGGCACAGCACCGCGCAGAGCAGCGCGGCGCAGATGCGGACATAGTGCTTGCTTTTCTTCATGTCCACCCTCCTTTACACCTGAAGGAACCGCCGGATGGCGGAAAGGCTGCCGCCTACGCCAATGAGGATGCCGGCCCCCAGAAATACGCCGCCCACCGGCTTCCAGAGCTGCTGGAAGGGCACGATGGAAAGGAGCTGTAAGGTGTCATTGTTGGCAACGCCCTGCGCAATGGCTTCATACAAGCCCCATTGCAGCAAAAAGGCAAGGATCGCGCCGGTGAGCCCCAGCATGAAGCCCTCATACACAAAGGGCCAGCGGATAAAGCCGTTGGTCGCGCCCACCATTTTCATAATGGCGATCTCATCCCGCCGGTCAAAGGTGGTGAGCTTGATGGTGTTGGAAATAATGAACATGGACACAACGAACAGCACTGCGATCAGCGTCAGGCAGATGACCGTGGCGATATTCCGGACTGTGATGAAGCCGTTGGTCAGCTCCGCATAGGCGTTGATGCCGCCGATGCCGGGAATGGCCTTGATGAGTTCCACTGTCTGGCTCTGGAGCTTCAGCTCCTTGACCTTGATGGCGAATCGGTCCCGGAGGATGTTGGGGTCCAGATCCTGAAAATATTCCTCATCCGGGTGTTCGCTGATGAAGGACTGCATGGCCTCCTCACGGGAGATAAAGGTGACGGACGCCACATTGTCCACCGCTTCCAGTTTCTTTTGCAGGGCCTTGGCCTGTGCCTCCGTATAGCTGTCATCCACAAATGCTAAAATCTCATTGTCCCGCTCCGCCTGTTTCAAGTTGGCGTCCGCGTTGACGGCCACCAGCGTAAAGGTGCCCATGATCAGCAGGCACGCCACGGTAATGCCGATGGCGGCGAAGGACATAAAGCCGTGGCTGAACATATTGGATAGACCCTCGTGGAAGAAATATCCGAAATCGTGTTTACTCATGGATATGCCCTCCCACATAGCCGCCTACGCTGTCGTTGATAATGCGGCCCTGGTCAATGGTAATGACCCGCTTGCCGAATTTGTTTACCAGATCCTTTTCATGGGTCACTACCAGCACGGTGGTGCCCAGCTGGTTGATCTTCACCAGCAGCGTCATGATCTCCATGGAGCGCTCCGGATCCAGATTGCCGGTAGGCTCATCGGCGATGATGGTAGCAGGGTTGTTCACCAGCGCCCGGGCGATGGCCACGCGCTGCTGCTCGCCGCCGGAAAGCTCGCTGGGGAAATTCTCCGCCTTCTTTTCCAGACCCACCAGCTGCAAAACGTATGTAATGCGCTGTTTGATCTCTTTTTTCGGCATTCCCACAGCCCGCATGACAAATTCCAGATTTTCATAGACCGTTTTTTTCTCGATCAGGCGGAAATCCTGGAAAATAACCCCCAGCGTCCGGCGCATCATGGGGACTTGCCGCTCCGCAATGTTGCTGACGGAAAAGCCGTTGATCATGATACGGCCTGCTGTGGGGACCTCCTCTCCGGTGAGCATTTTGATAATGGTAGATTTTCCGGACCCGGAGGGGCCCACTAAAAACACAAACTCGCCGTCCTCAATGGCGGCGCTGATACCCCGGATGGCACGGGTCCCGTTGGGATATTCCATTTCCACGTCTTTCAGGCGGATCATCAAGCAGTCTCCTTATTCTTTGTCCAATCGGCCTGTCCACATGGGATCAGGTCGACATAATACTACATATAGTCACATTATATACGGCTTTTCGGGACATTGCAACGTTTCCTTGCAGATTCCTTTCAAAGTTTTTCCCGGGAAATTTTTCCGGTTCCCCACCGCCCCCGCTCCTTGGAAAGCTGTTTTTTGCTTTGAGAACAGTCTCCGTTCCGACAAAAAACCGGGAAGCCTGACGGCTTCCCGGTTTCAGCGTGTCGAAAAAGTCTTTTCTCCCCGCTGAGCAAGTTTTCAGAACTTCATAAAAGTTCTGAAAACTTAGGATTTTAATGGCGCGGGACACCCTTCTTGGGTTTCCCGCACACACCCTTCCTTACCGTCGCGGAAAATTTATCACTTTATCGACAGCCTCAAACCGGGAAGCCTGACGGCTTCCCGGTTTCTCACATGTAAAAGTATCAGGAATCAATGCCCCGGCTGGTCAGATATTTCTTGACCATCAGCGCCACCTTGAAGGTGATGGCATCGTCAAACTCCCGGAGATCCAGACCTGTGAGCTTCTTGATCTTCTCCAGACGGTACACCAGCGTATTCCGGTGGACAAACAGCTTCCGGGCGGTCTCGGAAACGTTCAGGTTGTTCTCAAAGAACTTGTGGATGGTGAACAGAGTTTCCTTATCCAGCGCGTCGATGGGGTTCTTCTTGAAAACCTCCTGGAGGAACATCTCGCACAGGGTAGTAGGCAACTGATAGATCAGGCGGCCGATACCCAGATTTTCATAGTTGATGATGTACTTTTCGGTGTCAAAGACCTTGCCTACCTCAATGGCGATCTGAGCCTCCTTATAGCTCTTGGCCAGATCCCGCAGATGCATGGCGATGGTGCCCATGCCCACCACCACGGTGCTTTCACCATTGACCCGGAGGGCCTCCTCGATCTGGGCGGCAGTCTTGTTCAGTTCCTTGCTGCCCGCGCCGTCCGGCAGCTGGCGGATCAGAACCACATCCCCCTCGCCGACGCTGAGGACAAAGTCATTCTGGCGGTCCGGGAACATGGCCTGAATGGTCTCCGTGGGAACGGATTCCCCCTTCTGCAAGGCCCGGATGGCGAAAATGCCCCGGCTGACGTCGGTGGCCACCCGCAGTTCCTTGGCCCGCATATAAATATCGCCCAGCATGATGTTGTCGGAGATGATGTCCTTGACGAAGGAACCCCGGTCATGCTTTTCCTCATAATAGCTCTTGGCCGCGTTCAGCGCCACCGTTGCCATAGAACAGATGGTCTTGCTGATCTCATTATCGCCAAAGGCGAAAACGGCGTAATCAAACTGGTTTCCCCAGCCGCTGAGCGCCTTGAAGGTCTTGCCGTCAAAGCAGACCATGCTGCCGGCAGCGCCGTTTACCGCCGCCACATACTCGCTCCAGCGCTGGCCGATCATAGACAGCTCGCTGCAGGCAATGACAACGCCCTCACCGTCGATCACGCCGACGGTTCGATCCGTGTTTTCCTTCAATTGCAGAACTACGTTCTGAAAGATTCTTCCGGACATGGCTGTTCCTCCTCAACACGAAAACTATGGATCACGCAGGGCCTGCCCGCGCATACCTATTGTGCAATCTGTCAGTAAGGTCATTATAGCGATTATTTTGTCGGATTGCAAGATGTTTTTTCTTTTTTCAACAAAAAATCACTTTCCTTTTTGTTGAAGTTTCGAGTTTTTCCTGTCTCCTCCGTCAATTTTGCTAATGCCAGCCATTCCTCTGTGGTCAGCAAACGGTATGTACCCCGCTCCAGAGCCGGGTCCAACAGCAAATTGCCCATGCGGACCCGCTCCAAATACAGCACCGGTTTTCCCAGATACGCCAGCATCCGTTTGATTTGGTGAAATTTTCCCTCCCGCAGAATCACATGGGCCTCGCTCTCCTCGCCAGAGGTCATGACCCGCAATTCCGCCGGTTGGCAGACCAAACCGTCATCCAGATGCAGACCCGCGGCAAAAGCGGCGCTGTCCGCCTCGGTAAGGCGTCCCGCCACCCGGACATAGTATTCCTTATCCACATGCTTTTTCGGAGACAGCAGTTCGTGAGCCAGTCCGCCCTCGTTGGTCAGCAGCAGCAAGCCTTCCGTGTCCTTATCCAGCCGTCCCACCGGAAACAGGCCCTGCCGCTGCAAATCCTGAGACAGCAGGTCCAACACCGTTGCCCCCCGGCCGTCCTCCGTGGCGGACAGATACCCCGCCGGCTTGTTCAGCATGACCCAAGTATACCGGCGCCAGTTCAGCTTTTCTCCGTTGACCGCGATCACAGCCTGCTCCGGGTCTGCTTTTTCTTCAGCTGACCGGGCCGGGACGCCGTCCACCGTCACCCGTCCCTGACGAACCAGGTCCTTTACTTCCCTGCGGGACCATCGCCCCGTAGAGGCGATGATCTTATCCAGCCGCTGCGCCGCCATAACTGATCCTCCCACGCTGTTTTTTTCAATTTTATCATAATCGGATGGAAAATGGAATAGAAACAAACAGGAGGGATGATGACCATGATGATCCAAGCGATTCGACTGACACGAAAAAAGGCCGCACTGGCGGTCATTCTCGCAGGGGCCGTTCTGGCGGCGCTGATCCTGCTGCTGGGGCAGCACGGCGGTAACGTGGGTGCGTCAGAGCAGCCCTGTCTTTCCAGCAACGGAGAGCGGGTGGCATATCTGCGGGAACTGGGCTGGGAGATCGACCCGGAGCCGCTGACCACGCTGCAATTTCTGCTGCCGCCCAAACTCAGCGGGGACTACATCACCTACAACGATCTGCAAAAATCCCAAGGCTTCGACTTAGAGACCTGCTGCGGCAAGCAGGTGACCCGTTACACCTACACCGTCACCAACTATCCCCAGCGGCCCGACGGTGTTCAGCTCAACCTCTACATCTGCGAGGACCTTCCGGTGGCTGGAGATGTGGTCTGCACCGGGACCGACGGGTTCCAGAACACACTGGTTTTCCCACAGCAAACGGATGCCTCCTGATAGCTGACTGCTCCACAGGAACCCCCCACTTCCAACCGGGCAGCCAGCAGCTTATTGCCAGTATCATCGCCCATATCGAATGAACCGCCAAAATGCCTAATCCATTTTGTGTTCCCGCATCCTCTGATCTCCTTGAAAATACAGAATCCCAGGCTGTCGGGAACACAAAATTGAATTGGGCGTAAAAAAGACCTGCCGCTAAGCGGCAGGCCTTTCTATTGGTGCGAATTATTCGTCGATCTCGATAACAACGCCGGAACCGACGGTACGGCCACCCTCACGGATAGCGAAACGCAGGCCCTTCTCGATGGCGATCGGGGTGATCAGCTCGACCTTCATGTCCACGTTATCGCCGGGCATGCACATCTCAGTGCCCTCGGGCAGAGTGATGACGCCGGTCACGTCGGTGGTACGGAAGTAGAACTGAGGACGATAGTTGTTGAAGAAGGGGGTGTGACGGCCGCCTTCGTCCTTGGTCAGAACGTAAACCTGACCAACGAACTTGGTGTGGGGATGAATGGAGCCGGGCTTGGACAGAACCTGACCGCGCTCCACGCCCTGACGGTCGATACCACGCAGCAGAGCGCCGATGTTGTCGCCGGCCTCGGCGTAATCCAGCAGCTTGTGGAACATCTCGATACCGGTAACGACGGTCTTCTTCTTCTCGTCGGACAGACCAACGATTTCCACTTCCTCGGACAGCTTCAGCTGGCCACGCTCCACACGGCCGGTAGCAACGGTACCACGGCCGGAGATGGTGAAGACGTCCTCAACGGGCATCAGGAAGGGCATGTCAGCCTTGCGGTCCGGAGT
>ERZ839741.1823-NODE-1823-length-21436-cov-7.139516_pt1 | contig 21436 bp, 20 predicted proteins | sample MGYA00519880_ERZ839741 | MGnify/ENA primary metagenome ERZ839741 (study PRJEB31850, sample SAMEA3708851) | human gut metagenome | biome: human gut; feature: human-associated habitat; material: faeces | place: China | collected 2014 ...
ATATCTGGCGCGGTGACAGGACTGCGCACGTCCCCACGCCGAAGGACTGTACGGATTCCTACGGCTACCGAAGACTGTGTAAAAAGCTGCGCCGCAGCTATTTTCTGCCGCTGGTCTATCTGCTGATGGACGCGGGGCTCATTTTTCTTGTGTTTTACGCGTGGAGTATCCCGCTGCTGTCGCTGCTCACGATGCCGAAGAATGATGTGATTCAAGGAGTTTCGCTACTCCTTGGCAGCATCATCGGTATGTTCAGCGGCGCGCAGGAGCGGAAAGAGATGCGTACGCTTAAGCGCGCGATGGAGGACTGCGAATATGTGGAGAAGATGCCGCGCAACCGCTGGGCGGGGGTAGACCGCGCGCTCTCGCTTATTGTCGTTGTGCTGATGGTCGCGGTGCTCTTCGGAAAAGGGGGATACAGCAAGTACGGCGATGACTATGATGAGCCGACGTTGCCCTATCTTCGCGCCGAAGAGCTCGGCGGCAATCCGTTCGACTGGTGCGATCAGCGCGATCTTTCGACGCCGCTCGGCGGGCATGTGTACTCCGTCGGCGAAACACCGTATGCGGGAATGATCGACGGCTGGGAGCAGCTGAGCACAGAAGTGGACTTCTACGCCCCGCGCATTTCCGCGCTGGCAAAGCCTCTGACGCGCGAGCTGCGGGACTATTTTATGGGCAGCGGCGCGCGGGAATTGAAGCTCGACAGCTTTGACGAGGCGTACTACGCAGAATTTATCAAACCAAATACCCGGCTTCCAAATGAACCGGACGAAGTCCACCAGTTTCTTATCCTGCGCCGCGGGGGAGAGGTGCTCTACTTTCGCACCGAGGCGCCCGACGACCTGCGCGAGCATCTGGACGAGTTTGCAGACATTTTTAATCAGTACAGCGAATTAGCATAAAAAGAAGTGCGTTCCTAACGGGAACGCACTTCTTTTTTGCTATCTTGTCACTGCTCTAACTTTTTGAGCTCGTCGAGCTGGCCCTCCAGTGTGGTGAACGCCTCGGGCAGCTGCGCGACGGCGGCGTCCGCGCGCTTGAGCTCGTTCGACACGCTCTCACACGTCGCGCCGAGCGTCGAGAGCGCCTGCTCACAGTGCCCTCTGCATGCCGCAATCATTGCCTGCAAACGCTCCCGCGTGGCGGCGTCGAGCGCGTCGGCGCGCTCACGGGCGGAGAGCTCAATGTCGGCGATGTGCGCCTTGACGCGGCCGTATTCCTCGACCTGCGGGCGGAGCTCGTCAAGCTCGCTTAAAAGGCGCTTGCGCTCCTGCTCGGCGGCGGAAAGGCGTTCGGCGTGCTGCGCTTCGAGCTCGGCGATGCGCTGCTCGGCAGCCTCCTCTTTGGCTTTCAGCTGGCGGTCGCAGTCGGCCTTGGCGCTCGCGAGCTTCTGCGCGCCCTCTTCGATCTGCGCGCGCAGCTCGGAGATCGTCTCCTGCGCGGCGGTCAGACCCTTTTTGAGCGCGTCCTGCGCGCTGGACGCGGTCGAATAGGACTCGGTGAGCTTGTCGCGCTCATGCTCGGCGGCGGCGAGCTTGTCGCGCAGCTCTGCATTCTCGCGGCAGAGGCCATCGCTCTCCTGCTCGAGCGCTTCGATCTGCTGCTTGCTCTCGAGCGAGGTTTTTTCGATATAACGGATGACGTCATCGCGGTTGAAGCCGCCGAAGACGGAGCTCTTGAAGGTATTTTCCATGTTTCTCCCACCTTTTCCTTTGTCAAAGTTATGGTAACACAAACCCGCCGCGATGACAAGGAAAAAAGCGCGACCTCTTAAGGCCGCGCTTTTACGGTTTTATCGGAGAGGGAAGGAAAAGCTCTTGCCCTTCTTGGTGAAAGTAAAGCTCTCCTGCTCTTCGCCGCCGGCTTTGGTGCAGCGCACGCGCTCAGCGCTCACGCTGCCGCTGACGTCGCCGCAGGTGACGCTGTCGCTTGCGCGGACATTGCCCTTGACCTCGCCGCAGCGGACGCTGTCGCTCGCGGACACGTCGCCGCCGACATTGCCGCAGGTGACGCTGTCGCTCGCGCGGACATTGCCCTGCACGTCGCCGGAGCAGTGCACGCTGTCGCCCGCCTGCACGCTGCCGCCGATATTGCCGCAGGTCACGTCATCGCCCGCGGACACATCGCCGCCGACGTCGGCGCAGGTCACGCCGTCACCGGCTCTGACGCTGCCGGAGATCGTCGAATCGGTGCAGACGACGGAAAAATCGCTGTAAATATCCTGCGCCGTGCCGGAAAAGTGCAGCTCGACGGTTTTGCGGATCTCGTCGTATTTGTCGTGGCGGAACAGGCTCCCCTGTTTCGGCTGGAGCAGCCGGTGCCCCTGGAAGAGCACGGCGTGGATGGCGTCGTCATCCTCCCACGGCAGCTCTGCCGCGATGGGCAAGATCTGGCTGTCCGCTTCCGCTTTTTGGGCGGTTTTTGCCATGCTTTCGCGTCCAAAGAGCTCGTCGAGGCTGAGCTCCAGCGTGTCGGCCAGCAGCGGCAAAAGCTGCAGGTCGGGGCAGCAGACATCGCCCTCCCACTTTGACACGGCCTGATTGCTCACACCGAGCTTGTTTGCCAGCGCCTCCTGTGTCAGTCCTTTTTCTTTACGGCGGCGCAGAATGCGCGCGCCCATTGTCGATTCTTCCAAGTTGTCTATCCTCCTGCACTGCATTATAATAGTAAAGTGAGCGTTGGAAACGCGATGAGCGGGTGTCCCGCGTCGAACGGGAAGTCAGGCGCCGACGTTTCCCTCATATTCAGGCAGCACATCGTGTGCAAACGCCTGATCGCCGATCGTAACATGTTGGTCCTTCCTTGCCCCGTGCTGCAGCCGCGGCTTTGAATCACCGGTTATGGACTCAGTATAGGGGGCATGGGGAGGATTGACAATGGCGCGGTGGTTGAATCGGGGAAAATCCTTTCCAACCGCCGGTTGGAAAATGAAATTTTTCCTGATTTTTCAAGAAAAACTCAGTGCCGGATGACGGTGATCTCGCCCATATCCTTGGTGTAGTCGACCACATGCTGGAGGAAAAGCTGTGTGATCGTGGAGGGGAGGAAGCCTTTTTTCACGGCGATGCCGATCTCGCGCGACTGCTTGACGTTGAGCGGCAGCGTCGCGACGCGGTAGCGTCCGGGCTTGATGAGCAGGCTGTGCACGATGCTGATGCCAAGTCCCGCCTCGACCATGGACAAGAGCGCGAAGTCGCTCGTCGTGTCGTAGGTGACCTCGGGATGGATGTTGTAATGGTCGAGCAGGCGGTTGAATTCGTAGTCTTCGATCTCCATCAGGCGCACGAAGTTCTCGTGCGGCAGCTGCTCGAGCGGGAAGACGGACGCGTCCGCCATTGGGTGATCCTTTGGGAGAATGGCGACCATCGTGTCGTGCAGGATGGGCGTCGTCTCAAAGTCGTTGGAGGCGGGGATGGCAAGAAAGCCGCAGTCGATCGCGCCGCGGCGCAGCCATTCGGAAATCTCGTAATACTCGCCGGTCATCAGCTGGATCTGAATGTTGGGGTACGTCTGGTGGAAGTCCTTCAGAATTTCCGGCAGCAGGCTGATGGCAAGGCTTGTAAAGCACCCGAGGCGCAGCGTGCCGGACTGCACGCCATGCAGCTCGGACACGGCAAAGTTGAGGTCCTCATAGTCCTTGACGATCTCGCGGATCGTGGGCAGGAGCACCATGCCGTCGGAGGAGATCTCGATGCCGGAGTGGTTGCGCGTTAAGAGCTTGACCTGCCAGTCCTGCTCAAGATCGGAGATCATCTTGCTCACGGCGGACTGCGTATAGCCCAATTCGTTCGCCGCCTGGGTGATGCTGCCGGTCTCCACAGTGCGGAGATAGGCAATATATTTACGAATACTCATTATAAATGCCCTCAATAATCAACAATACCTCAAAGATTCCATTTTGGAATGCGCATATAAAAATATATTCGCTTTTCAAAACTGCTTTTGGATTATACAATATCAACAAAGAAAATTCAATGCCTACACACGGGATTTTCCAAGCAGTACAAAATTGTCAGACAAAATGTCGAATCAACAAGGAGGAAAACAGACATGATCCATTATTCCTGCATCGGTGCTACCGGTTATGTTTGCGGCGAAGTGCTCCGCATGATGGTCAACCACCACGAGGGAGAGCTTGTCAACGTGCTCGATACCTACGGTGTCGGCGATGCCATCTCTACGCATCATCCCGCTCTGCGCGGCTTCTATGATCAGGTCATCATGGACCTCACGGAGGAGAACGTCCGCGAGACCGCGAAGAAGAGCGATGTTATCATGATCCAGGTCCCCTCTGGCGACGTGGCCAAGTGGGCGGAGATCGTGCTCGCTGAGGACTGCGCCATCATCGATATCGGCGCTGACATCCGCTTCCGCGATGTCGACGTCTGGGAGAAGTGGTACGGCCAGAAGCACCCCGACGCCAAGATGACCCACGACGCTGTTTACTGCATCCCTGAGGTCATGCGCGACCTTGCCAAGGGCAAGAAGCTCATCGCCAACCCCGGCTGCTATCCCACCGCTTCCACCCTCGGCCTCCAGCCCATGCTCAAGGCCGGTCACATCGTTGACAACACCATCGTCATCGACGCCAAGAGCGGCTACACCGGCGCAGGCCGCCGTCCCGCCCTCAACAAGCTCCTCACTGAGGCGGAGAACAACTTCTGCGCTTACGCCCTCGGCGGTGGCCACCGCCACACGCCCGAGATCGAGCAGAACATCGCCTACATCACCGGCAAGGATCTGATGAAGCCCGAGACCTGGCAGTACATCAACTTCCAGCCGCACCTCCTGCCCCAGGTCCGCGGTATCGAGGTCACCATCTACGCTACCTGCGACAGAGACTTCACCAACGAGGAAGTTTACGAGCTCTACAAGGACTTCTACAAGGATGAGCCCTTCGTCAAGGTCTTCCCGGCGAGCCTGCCCGTTCAGACCAAGTGGGTCTACGGCACGAACTTCTGCGAGATGACCCCGACCTTCGACGCGCGTACCCACCGCCTGATCGTCTCCTCCGTGATCGACAACATCGGCAAGGGCGCAGCCGGCCAGGCCATCCAGAACATGAACCTCATCATGGGCCTGCCCGAGACCACCGGCCTCATGATGCCCCCGATGTATCCGTAATTTTCGGTTCGACGAGTTTCGACCCGATTTAGGCAAGAATGCTGTTAAACTAACGTTAAGAGAGGAGATCCCCCCACATGTCCAATCTGAAAAAGATCGAGGGCGGCGTTACCACGCCGCAGGGCTTCACCGCCGGCGCGGTCTACACCGCCATCAAAAAGCGCGAGAACAAGAAGCCCGACGTCGCTGTTCTCTACTCCGACCTGCCCTGCTCCTGCGCGGCCTGCTTCACCACGAACAAGTTCTGCGCAGCTCCGGTCATCCTTGACCGCGAGATCCTGAAAAAGGGCAAGGCCCGCGCCGTCGTCATCAACTCCGGCAATGCCAACGCCGCCACCGGCAAGCAGGGCATCGAAGACGCCCGCACCGTTGAGCGCGAGGCGGAAAAGCTGCTCGGCCTCGGCGAGGACGAAGTGTTCGTCTGCTCCACCGGCGTCATCGGCCAGAGACTTCCGGTCGACAAGGTGCTTCAGGGCATCCGCGAGATCATTCCCGCAAAGCTTGCCAAGGAGAACGGCTCCGAGGCTGCCTACGCCATCATGACCACCGATACCGTCCGCAAGGAGTGCGCCTATGAGCTGCAGCTCTCCACCGGCACCGTGAAGATCGGCGCGATGGCCAAGGGCTCTGGCATGATCCACCCCAATATGGCGACGATGCTCGTCTACGTGACGACCGACGCCAAGGCGGATCCCGCAGACCTGCAGAAGATGCTCTCCGCGGCTGTGGATAAGAGCTTCAACATGTGCACCGTCGACGGCGACACCTCCACGAACGACTCGATCTTCCTGCTCGCCAACGGCGCTTCCGGCGTTGAGATCAAGACCGAAGAAGACAAGAAGGCGATGGCCGACCTCGTGCTCGCCATCTGCACCGATATGGCCCGCCGCGTCGCTTCCGACGGTGAAGGCGCGACCCACCTCATCGAGGTCGAGGCCTACGGCCTGCCCACCGAGCACGACGCGCGCCTGGTCGCCAAGTCCATCGCGGGCTCCATGCTCTTCAAGGCTGCCGTCTTCGGCCGCGACGCCAACTGGGGCCGCATCATGGCCGCTGCCGGTTACTCGGGCGCTGACGTTGACCCGACCCGTGCCGACTGCATCATCAAGAGCGCTGCCGGCGAAGTGCAGGTCATGAAGGACGGCTTCGGCGCGGATTTCAGCGAAGAGCTCGCCAAGAAGGTCCTCACCGAGCATGACATTACCGTCATCGTCCGCTTCTATCAGGGCGACGGCGAGGCCAAGGCCTGGGGCTGCGACCTCACTTACGATTACGTCAAGATCAACGGCGACTACCGCACCTAATTTTTGAAGGAGGCTCCACCATGAGCGATATCGCAAACAAGGTCGAAACTCTGATGGAGGCAATGCCTTACCTTCAGAAGTATCAGGGTAAGATCATCGTCATCAAGTACGGCGGCAACGCCATGATCAACGAAGAGCTCAAGGACGCCGTCATGCACGACGTGGTGCTGCTCAAGCTCCTCGGCATGAAGCCCGTGCTCAGCCACGGCGGCGGCCCCGGCATCAACAAGATGCTCGAAAAGCTCGACATCCCCGTCGAGTTCATCGAGGGCCTGCGCTACACCTCCGCCGACATCATGCGTGTTGTCGAGATGGTGCTCGTCGGCCAGGTGAACACCGAGCTCGTCGGCTTTATCAACAAGCTCGGCGGCAAGGCGGTCGGTCTTTCCGGCGTCAGCGGTGACATCTATCACTGCCACCAGCGCGACGAGGTCCACGGCTACGTGGGCGACATCGACTATGTCGATCCCAAGCCCATCTTCGCCATGCTCGACGCGGGCTACATCCCCGTCATTGCCCCCGTCGGCACCGACGGTCAGGGCCACACGTTCAACATCAACGGCGATACCGCCGCGGGCAAGCTCGCTTCCGCGCTGGGCGCTGAAAAGCTCGTGATCCTCACCGATATCGAGGGCCTGTGCAACGACATCAAGATCCGCGACGTCATCAGCTATCTGAACATCGAGGATGTCAAGGCGCTCAAGGACAAGGGCACGATCGCCGGCGGCATGATCCCGAAGGTCGACTGCTGCGTGCAGGCCATCGAAGAGGGCGTGACGAGCGTCAACATCATCGACGGCCGCAAGCCGCACTCCGTGCTCTACGAGGCCTTCACGAACGAGGGCACCGGCACGACGATCGGCACCGCACAGCCGAGCGTCGGCATCAAATGGTAAAACATACACCCAACTTTTATTATAGGAGGACATAATAATGATCGAAAAGTTCAAGACCAACGCCGAAGTCATCGAGAACGGCGACAAGTATCTCTATGGCAACCATGTCCGTATGCCCCTTTCCATCGAGCGCGGCGAAGGCGCTTACGTCTTCGATAAGGACGGCAACAAGTACCTCGACTTCATCGGCGGTATCGCCGTCAACGGTCTCGGTCACTGCCATCCCGCGATCGTGAAGTGCCTCGAAGAGCGCGCCCACACGATCCTGCACTGCTCCAACTACTTCTACAATGAGCCCGCCGTCCAGACCGCGAAGCTCATCGTCGAGAACAGCTGCTTCGACAAGGTGCTGTTCGCCAACTCCGGCGCTGAGGCCAACGAAGGCCAGATCAAGCTCGCCCGCAAGTACGCCAAGGATCACGGCCATCCCGAGCGCTTCGTCGTCATCACGATGAAGAACTCCTTCCACGGCCGCACCCTCGCGACCTGCACGGCCACCGGCCAGTATGCGGTGCACCGCTACTTCGAGCCCCTGCCCTCCGGCTTCCGCTATGCTGAGTTCAACAACCTCCAGTCCGTCAAGGACATCATGGACGAGTACGTCTGCGCCATCCTGACCGAGCCTGTCCAGGGCGAGGGCGGCGTGCGTCCCGCTTCCCAGGAATTCCTGCAGGGCCTGCGTGACCTGTGCGATGAGAAGGGCATCCTCCTCATGTTCGACGAGGTCCAGGTCGGCTCCGGCCGTACCGGCAAGCTCTTCGCGCATCAGAACTACGGCGTTGAGCCCGATACCTGCTCCATGGCCAAGGCGCTCGGCTCCGGCGTGCCCATCGGCGCTGTCTGCGCCCGCGGCGAGGCTGCCAAGACCCTGACGCCCGGCACCCACGGCTCCACCTTCGCCGGCGGTCCTCTCGCCTGCGCGCTCGCTGCCACCACGCTCGACGTGATGATCAACGACGGCGTCATCGAGAACTCCCGCAAGATGGGCGAGTACTTCCGCAAGCAGGCCCACGAGATCATCGAGAAGAACCACCCCGAGGCGGTCAACGAGATCCGTGGCCTCGGCCTGATCGACGGCATCCAGCTCAACAAGCCCTCCGGCCAGCCCGTCGTCGACCTGTGCTTCAAGGACAGCAAGGTTCTCATCAACAACACCAACGGCAACGTCCTGCGCTTTGTCCCGCCGCTGATCGTCAATGAAGAGGAGATCGACATTGTCATCAAGGCTGTTGATGAGGCCATGACCAAGCTCGGCTGGTAATTATCTCGGATACTACCTCGCGTTTCTTGCCTGCGAGGTCGGCGGCACGGGTTTCCCTTCCCGTGCCATGCCGGAAGTATACATGACCTCATCCCCGGCCTGCCGATGGGGGATCGGCGGGCCGGGGAGAGAGGTATTTTCTGCATTTTACAAGCAGCATTTCACCCCTTGTGTTGTGCCAGTGTAAAATCCAAAAGGAGGAGTGCGATCCAAAACCTGCATCGGTAGATACCACGAGAATTGAAGAAGGAAAGAGCATTACCGTAAAACTGCGTTCACCATTCAAAAACACTTGCTATCGCTATAGAATCATGCTAAAATGAATGCATAGATATCCATACAAATAGCGAAGCGACCCCCAAAATTTCGAAAGGTTGGTAACACTATGAGTAAGGAAAAAAGAATGCCCAAACTGTGGGAAGCCCTGTTGACGCTGGCAATCCTGATCGCGGCACTCGCGGTCGGTATCATCATCTTCGGTGTTGACCCGCACGTACCCATGTTTGTCGGCGTAATGGCTGCCGCAATCATGGCACTGCATCTCGGTTATAAGTGGGATGAAGTTGAAAAGTCCATGATGGACGGCATCTACAAAGCATTACAGTCCATCTGCATCCTGATCATCGTCGGTATCCTGATCGGCGTGTGGATCAACGCGGGCGTTGTGCCTACGATGATTTATTACGGCCTGAAAGTCCTCAAGCCCGCGATTTTCTTCATCGCGTGCGTTCTCATTTGCTCCATCACCTCTCTTGCCACCGGTACGTCCTGGGGCACGATGGGCACGATGGGCGTTGCCCTGATGGGCATTGGCTTCGGCCTTGGCATGAGCCCCGGCATGACTGCCGGTGCCGTCCTCTCCGGCGCCTACTTCGGCGATAAGATGAGCCCGCTGTCCGATACGACGAACCTCGCTCCCGCCATGGCCGGTACGGACGTTATCACCCACGTCAAGGCCATGATCCTGCCCACCGGCATCACCTACGCCATCACCCTGATCTTCTTCGGCGTCCTCGGCGTGATGCAGTATCACGGCGGCGATGCGGATATGTCCCGCGTGATCGAGTTCTCCAACGCGCTGAACGCCGCGGAGGGCGGTATCTTCAACATCAACCCGTTGCTGCTCCTGCCTCCGGTCGTCGTTATCGTGGCAGTTGCCCTGAAGGTTCCCGCAATCCCCGGCATCACCCTCGGCATTGTTGCCGGCGTTATCCTGGGCCTCATCTTCCAGCCCGGTGCCTGCACGCTCGGTACCATCTTCGATTACGGTAAGAACGGCTACTACTTCTCTGAGGAAGCGCTCGCCATGTTCGAATCCACCCTGTCTCCTGAAACGAGCTACACCATGACAAAACTCCTGGAAAGCGGCGGTATCATGGGTATGATGTCCTCCGTCTCCATGACGATCATCGCCATGATGTTCGGCGGTATCATGGAGCAGACCCACCAGCTCGAGGTCATCGTCAACTCCCTCAAGAAGATTGCCAAGGGCCCTGCGGCTCTCGTTGGCCTGACCGAAGTGACCTGCGTTCTCTCCAACGCCACCATGCCCGAGCAGTACATCTCCATCGTGGTTCCCGGCCGTATGTATGCCGAGGAGTATCACAAGATGGGCGTGCACCCGGCGGTCCTGTCCTCTGCTCTTGAGGGTGCCGGTACCGTTACCTCCGCTCTGATCCCCTGGAACACCTGCGGTGTGTTCATTAAGGACACCCTGAACATCGCTCCTTGGGGCGCCGGCGGTTACGGTCCCTGGGCCATCTTCAACTGGCTGATGCCCATCATCAACTGGCTGTGCGTGCTGATCGGCTGGACGCTCAAGGATCTTGCGGGCAAGCCCTTCAAGAAGAGCAAGAAAGTCGCGCAGTAAATCAGTTAGCGACCCAACAGAAAGCTCCCTACCTAAAGGAATTAAAAATCATGACAATGAATCGGAATCAATATCCCTGTGTGGAATTCGATCTCGATAAATTGGCAGCGAATCTGGCAGCGCTCGTAGAGCGCTGCCATGATTCGCTCATCGAGGTCGCGGGCGTCGTCAAGGCTGTGTCGTCGCTGCCGGAGATCGTGCGCGTTTATGAAGAGAGCGGCGTGAAGTTCATCGCCACGTCCCGCATCAGCCAGATGCGCGCGATCCGCGAGGCGGGTATCTGCAAAAAGCCGCTGATGCTCATTCGTATCCCGATGCTCTCCGAGCTCCCCGACGTGGTGGAGCTGTGTGACATCAGCCTGCAGAGTGATATTACCGTGCTGCGTGCGCTGAACGAAGAGGCCAAAAAGCAGGGCAAGGTGCACGAGGTCATCCTGATGATGGATCTCGGCGACCTGCGCGAAGGCTTTTGGAACGAGGAGGATGCGATCGACGCCGCGCTCGAGATCGAGCATGAGCTCAAGAACCTGCGCCTTGCGGGCGTGGGCGTCAACTTGAGCTGCTACGGCTCCGTCACGCCGAACAAGCGCAACATGCAGGCGCTCGTCAGCCTCGCGTCCGACATTGAGCGCGAGATCGGCCGCAAGCTTGACTACATCAGCGGCGGCGCGTCGACATCCGCCTACATGGCGATGAACGGCACGATGCCCTACCGCATCAACCTGCTGCGCCTTGGCGACATCGGGCTTCGCGGCGAGACGGACAACTTCGCTCCCGACTTTTTGCAGACGGGTGTCATGACCATCAAGGCCGAGGTCATCGAGTGCCGCGACAAGCCGAGCTTTCCGGTCGGCGAGTTGGGCGTGAACGCCTTCGGCGAGGTCGGCCACTACGAGGATCGCGGCATCCGCCGCCGTGCGCTTGTCGCGATGGGCCGCGTGGATTACGGTAACTGCTTCGATCTTGTCCCGCGTATGGAGGGTATCGAGGTCATCGGCGCTTCGTCCGACCACACGATCCTCGACGTCGAGGCCGTGAAGGACAAGGTCCATGTGGGCGACGTGTTGGAGTTCGGCATCAAGGCCTACGGCCCGATGGCGTATCTCACCAGCAGCGACGGCGTTCATATGGTGTTCAAGGGCGGAAAGCAAAACGCCTGATCGAAAAGAGAAAAGAGAGAGGAAAACGGTATGCCGACGGTGAGCGAGTTTTGGGACGGCCGTGCGCAGAATTACGACGCTCAGGTCGGCACCCACTACGCGGAGGCCTATGAAAAGACAGCCGCGTGTTTCAAAAAATATCTCAAGCCGACGGATATCGTGCTGGACTTTGCCTGTGGGACGGGGATCGTGACGTTTGCGGTCGCGCCCTCGGTGCAGTCTGTGCGCGCGATCGACGTATCCGGTGAAATGGTGCGCCGCGCGCAGGAAAAAGTCAAAGCGCAGGGCGTGGAGAACGTGACCGTCACGCAGACGGATCTGTTCGACGGCTGCCTTGTAGAGGGATCTTTCAATGCGGTGCTGGCCTGCAATGTGCTGCTCTACATCGAAGATCGGAGCGCGGCGCTTGCGCGCATCCGCGCGCTCTTGAAGCCGCAGGGAACGTTGCTGCTGGTATCGGACTGTCTGGGAGAGGGGCTCACGCGCGAGCGTGTGCGCAAGTGGTTCGAATACAAGACCGGCAAACGCCCCTACGTTGCATTTGACACGATGCGCTCGCTCGAACGGTCGGTCGCCGACGCGGGGTTCGCGGTGCTGGAGCGGGAGAATCTCTTTCCCGCGCCGCCGAATTTGTTCCTTGCGGCGAAAAAGGTATAAATGCCCAAAATGTAAAGACCCCGCACACCGTTTTGAAACGGTGTGCGGGGTTTCTTTATTGCTTTTGCCTGCGGGAAATTTTGTCGAGCAGCTTTCCGCCATAGCGGAACGTCAGCTCGCCGATCAGAAGACCCAGCAGCGCTGCGGCAAACACGTCGCTCGGGAAGTGGACGTACAGGTACAGCCGCGACAGGGCGATGAGCACCGCGAGCGGAATGGCAACATAGCCGAAACGCCGGTCGGCCTTCGTCAGGATCGTCGCAGCGATCGTCGAGGACAGCGTGTGTCCCGAGGGGAACGAGTAGTCCGTCGGCGTGGCGATCAAAAGCTGCACGGAGGGATCGAGCCAGCAGGGCCGCGAGCGCGCGACGAGATGCTTGAGCGCAACATTTCCGACGAGCAGTCCCGCGAGCAGACCCACCAGCACGAGCGCGCCCTGACGGCGGTATTTTTTTGTGCACAGCAGGAGAACGCCTGCGAGGATCCAGATGATGCCGGCGTTGCCGAGCATCGTGAGCTTTGGGACCACGGCGTCGAGAAACGGGCAGGTGATGTTGTTCTGAATCCAGTGGAGAATGCCCCAGTCGAGCGCCATGGACGTGCAGCTCCTTTCTGATATTATTTGTGCAGCAGCGGGGAGAGCGGCTTGTAGATGAGGAAGCACAGCGCCACATCGATCATGCCCTTGACAAAGGTGAACGGCATATTGAAGACCATCAGGCACTCAAGAAGGCCGTTGGTCGAGGGACGGATGGCCTGATACATGCCGATGATGGCTTCAAGCGGCAGGTGATAGCACACAACGTAGGCGGGGTAGACCACAAAGTAGTTGAGGGGCACAGACAGCACCGCCATCAGCAGCGCGCCGACGAGAGCGCCGATAAGCGCGTTCTTGCGGGACTTTTTCTTCTGATAGATGAAGCCCGCGGTGAAGGAAAACACGCTGCCCATGATGAAGTTGAAAAGCTCGCCGACGTACGCGGACGACGTGCCGTGCAGCACGGAGAACAGCACGTTCTTGAGCAGCGTGACGATCACGCCGTAGATGGGGCCGAGCGAGAACGCAGCCAGAAGCTCTGGAAGGTCAGAGATATCGAGCTTGACGAACGCGGGGATGAGCGCGGGGATCGGGAACTCGATGAACATCAGCAAAAATGCGACGGTCGAGAGCATGGCGGTCACCGTCAGCTTGTGGGTACGGCTGTGGTGAGTTGCGCGGGTGGTGGGGATGGCGTTTACATTGGGTTCGGACATAAAAATACACTCCTTTTTGTCATTTCCCCTGAAAGAACAAGTCTTCCAAGGTGCATGACGCAAAAGAGCGTGAAAATTGCGTGGTAGATCGCGCGCAGCACATCTTCTCTCATCCGGACTGTGACCGTCGGTACCGGAATTTCACCGGTTCGTGCGATAAAAAAATACCGCTTGCGGACTGTAACCGCCGGTGGGGAGTTTCACCCCGCCTCGAAGACAAGTGATTCAGTTGATAACTTGAGTATACGACAAATTTTCGGTTTGTCAAGAGGGAAAATGCTTTACAAAGACGAACGAATGTTCTATAATGGCAAAGAGAGAGGAGGCGATGTCCATGCGGGGGAGACCCTGTTCCTGCGCATTCACCGGCCACCGGCCGGGGAAGCTGCCGTGGGGAGAAGATGAAAGCGACCTTCGCTGTATCGCCCTCAAGGCGAAGCTGCGCGCCGCGGTGGAGAGCGCCATCCACGAGGGGATGGAACATTTCATCTGCGGTATGGCCGAGGGCTGTGACCTCTACTTTGCCGAAACCGTGCTGGCGCTGAAAAGCACATACCCGCACATCACGCTCGAGGCGGCCATCCCGTGTCCCTCGCAGGCGGACGGCTGGGGCGAAGCGCAAAAATCCCGCTACCGCGACATTTTAGCTCGCTGCGACTATGAGACCATGGTGCAGCAGAGCTACACGCCGGGCTGCATGCAGCGGCGCAACCGCTACATGGTCGACCATGCGAGCCTGCTGATCGCCGTGAACGACGGCGCGCGCGGCGGGACGCGTTCGACGATCGAATACGCCTTCAAGCGCGGTGTGAACGTGCTGGACATCCCACTGGACTGAAAAAGGAGAGGACCATGTCCTTTGACTTCAAGAAAGAATACAGGGAATTTTACCTGCCGAAGGCAAAGCCGGAGATCGTCACCGTGCCGCGTGCGAATTATATCGCCGTGCGCGGCGAGGGTGACCCAAACGAGGAAAACGGCGCATATCAGCGCGCCATCGGCGTACTTTACGCCGTGGCCTACACGCTCAAGATGAGCAAGCGCGCGGGACACGAGATCGAAGGCTTTTTCGACTATGTCGTGCCGCCGCTCGAGGGCTTCTGGCAGATGCCGGACACGGAGACGGTCGACTATGGGCGAAAATCGGATTTTCGCTGGATCTCTGTCCTGCGCCTGCCGGATTTCGTCACGAAAGCGGACTTCGACTGGGCGGTCGAGGCGGCAGCGAAGAAGAAAAAGCTCGACTGCTCGAAAGCGGAATTTCTGGCCGTCGACGAGGGGCTTTGCGTGCAGATCCTGCACCTCGGCTCGTTCGACGATGAACCGGAATCCGTTGCGAAGATGGACGCATTTCTGCGCGAAAACGGGTATGAAAACGACCTGAACGACGTCCGCCTGCACCACGAGATCTATCTCTCCGACCCGCGCCGCGTCGCGGCGGAAAAACGGAAAACTGTCATCCGCCACCCTGTCAAAAAGGCTTGAAAAAGAAAAAAGGATCGTTCCCGCTTTAGCGGGAACGATCCTTTTTTGCATAAAGATCAAATGTCGAACACGCCCATCACGGCAATGCCGATGACAACAAACAGGATCATCAGGTAATGCTTCCACGAGAGCTTTTCCTTCAGGAAGAGGCGGCTCCACAGCACGCTAGCCGCGCAGTAGGAGCTGATGATCGGCGCGGACATCGCAAGGTGCGATGTGTCCGCGATGGCATAGATATAGGCAAACTGACCGGCCGTTTCGCAGATGGCGCCGATGTACTTCGGCGCTTCTCGCTTGGGCAGCAGGCGATCCTTCTTGATGAAGACCACGTAGATGAAGCACAGCACCGCGGCAAACAGGAACGTCAGCTCGTAGGCGCAGTTTGCGCTGCCCTCGTCCAGCGTTTCGAGCACGCGGTTGTCGGCAAAGGTGCCGGCGGCGTCGAGCAGGCAGTAGGCCACGGGCAGGGCGAGGGCCAGGAAGCTCTTGGAATACTTGCGGTTGCCCTCCGCCTGACGGGCGGCGCGCAGCTCGGGGTCCTCCGTGGCATCCACCACGCCAAGGCCGATCGCGCCTACGCAGACAAGGACGATCGCGCCGAGGGCGAGCGGGGAATAGTCCTCGCCGCCGACAAATAGCAGTGTCATCACGGCGACGAGCGCGCCAGACGAATTGCAGATCGGCGACGAGACGGACAGCTCAATGTAGCGGAGGCCGAGATAGCCGAGCGTCATCGAGCCGATGTACAGCAGCGACACGGGCAGATACGTCCAGATAATGGACCAGCTGATCTCCGTGCCGCCGACGAAAATTTCGAACGCGGCGTGAAGACCCATCACGGTACCGACGGCAATGACCATCTTGAGGTGGGCGAGATGATCGTCCTCCCCCTGACAGCCGATCTTGGAAAACAGGTCGCTGCCGCTCCAGCAGAGCAGCGCGATCAGAGAAAGCCAGAACCACATATTGAATTGTTAAACTCCTTTGTACTGTTAGATTTTTATGTCAGATGGAAAAGCAAACAGTACGCGGGGGCGGACGGCGGCGAAAATGCCGGTTGGTTGCGGGTGTTCTACGGATGAGCATATAAAAGCGGTATCCTTTTCGAAGGGGAGGTTTTCGTTACGGCAGGGTGATGAGCCCGGCGTCGAGCATCTTTTGCAGCGACAGCAGCACGCCGAGCTTGGCGTGGTACCACGTGAGACCGCCTTGATAGTAGACGGCGTAGGGCTCGCGCACGGGGCCGTCGGCGGAGAGCTCAATGGAGCTGCCCTGCACGAACGCGCCCGCCGCCATGATGACGTCGGAGTCGTAGCCGGGCATCGGCGCGGGGACAGGGTCGACATAGCTGTCGACCGCGGCGGCGGACTGGATGCCCTTGCAGAAGGCGACCATGCCCTCGGGAGAGCCGAGCTCGACGCACTGGATGATGTCGTGGCGCGCCTCTTTCGACGACGGAACGACGGTGAAGCCGAGCTTTTCATAGCACGCGGCGACGAACACCGCGCCCTTGACCGCGCCAGAGACGACGCTGGGGGCGAGGAAGAAGCCCTGATACAGCGCAGGCATCAGGCCGAGGTTTGCGCCGACCTCCTGCCCAAGTCCGGGGGCGGAAAGGCGATAGGCGCAGCGGTCGACACATTTTTGCGTGCCGCAGATGTAGCCGCCGATCGGGGCAAGGCCGCCGCCGGGGTTTTTGATAAGGCTGCCGACGATCATATCTGCGCCGAAGTCGCTCGGCTCGTTCGCCTCGACAAATTCGCCGTAGCAGTTGTCGACCATGACGACGACGTCGGGGCGCAGCTTTTTGCAGAACGCGATGGCCTCGCCGATGGCGTCGACCGAGATCGTCGGGCGCGGGCAGTAGCCCTTGGAGCGCTGGATGTGGATGAGCTTCGTCTTGCCGTTCAGCGCGCGCTCGATGGCGGGGAAATCAAAGCTGCCGTCTTCGAGCAGATCGACCTGCGCATAGCTGACGCCGTACTCCTTGAGCGAGCACGGACTCTCGCGAAGGCCGATGACCTCCTCAAGCGTGTCGTAGGGCTTGCCGGAGATGGCGAGCATCTCATCGCCCGGCAGCAGGTTGGCGGACAGCGCGATGGCCAGCGCGTGTGTGCCGCAGGTGATCTGCGGGCGGACGAGCGCGGCCTCGGTGTGGAAGGCGCTGGCGTACACGCGCTCTAAGTTGTCGCGGCCCTCGTCGTCGTAGCCGTAGCCGGTGGAGGCGGCAAAGTGCGTCGCGTTCACGCGGTTTTCCTGCATCGCGCCGATGACTTTCGCCTGATTGAGCTCGGCGATCTCTTCGATTCCGGCAAAGCGGGGTTTGAGCTCGTCTAAAACGGCCTCGCCGAATTGAAGCACTTTGTCGCTCACGCCAAGCGACAGGTACATTTCATCTCTGTTCATTTGTCCTCCTCCGGCGTGTCGGGAAATTCGACGCCGTTGCACATTAGAATAAACCGCAGCGGATAGTCTCGGTCCAGATAGTTTTTAGTGTACCATTCATAGGTCGCGGCAGGCAGGTGCCGCAGCTCGGGCGCTTCGGTGCGGAAGAGTTCGAACGTCTTCTGATCGCCTGAGAGCAGTGCCCCCAGAAGCTCGCCCTGCTTTTCTTCATAGAGGCGCGCGAAGCACGCGTCCATGATGGCCGCGCAGGCGCGCTCGTCGTCCGTACCGTAGTCCTCGCGATGGGCGAGCCAGTAGAGAAATTCGCGCGGGTCGAGGTCCAGCTGCGTCGTGACCTGCGAGAGCTTGTAGAACGCGGCCTTGTCCCCACACTTCAAAATGTCGATGAGGTACGCGACGAGCTGCTCGTCGAGCTCCACGCAGTCGCAGAAGACCTCGAACGCGTGCTTGCCCGCGTCGGGATCAGGGGTAGTTTCGGCTGCGGGCGGCTGCTCCTCGACTTCCCCTGGTTCTGCCGCGGCGGTGAACATTTGCAGCAGTGCGCGGGAGAAATCCTCCTCGCTGAAATGGTCGAATATCGCCTCGTCCAGCTCGTCGCCTGCGCTTTTGGCGCACAGGCGCACAAAGTCCGGCACACTCAGATCGTTCAGCGCGCTTTGCAGCTGCGCGGCGCGCTCCTCGGTGGTATCGGCGATGAGCGCAAGCTCCGGCGGCGCGGGCATTGTGCCCTCGCACAGCGCGCTCATATAATGTAAGTAGCGTTCGCACAGTTCCATTGCCGCGCCCCCTCGGTTTATAATCTCTAATAATCTATCATACGGCGGCAGAAAAAGCAACTGAAAACCGAAGAAAGCCATCAAATACGGCTTTCTTTCTGAATTTTCGCCCTGAGCAGTGCGCAGTTTTCCTGCAAACGCGCATCGTCCGGTGCAAGCGCAAACGCTTTTTCCGCGTTTTTCAGCGCGCTTTCCCACTGCGAAAGGTGAAAGTACGCGATGCTCAGCAGATCGTAGGGGAAGCTGCCCCACGCGAACGGCTCGCAGATATAGGTGCGCGGCCGCTCGGTGATCGCGAGCGCGCAGTTTACCATAAAAATGACGCCGCACCAGTCCTTTTGCTGATAAAGCAGGTCGGCAAACTCCAGATACGGCTCGCGAAGGTACGGCGCTTCCGCGATGGCGCGATGCAGCCAGAGCGCGGCCTCGTCCTCGCGCCCCAAATGCCGCAGACAGCGCGCGATGTAGCGCATCGAGGCGCAGCGCTCATCGCGCCACACGGCCTGCGGCATCGCGAGGTGCGCCTTCAGGGTCGAGACTGCCTGCGCCCACTCGCCGCGGAACATGTACTCGCGGCCTAAATAGTGGCGGTTGCGGTCGTTTTGCGGGTCCTCCCGCACGGCAAGCTCTAAAAGTGGAAGATACTGCCCGCGCGATTTGCTCGGGTCGGGGTGGTGGTCGAGCTGCACGCCCTCGGCGTCGACAAAGCGCTCGCCGCCCTCGCCCAGATATTGAAGAACCTCGTGCACCGGATTTACCCAGCGGTAGCAGCCGTTTTTGTGAATTTTGTCCGTCCAGAAGACACAGCCCTCGCGCCCATCGGGCAGAAAGCTCCACGTGTAGCGGTAGCGGGCGCGTGTTGTGTCCGGCTGCCACGCGCGCTCGAGCTTTTCGCGCCAGCCGGGCTGAAACTGCTCGTCGAGGTCGATGCAGCAGCAGATATCGGCGTTCTTTGGGATGAGCTTCAGCGATTTATTGCGCGCGACATCGAAGCGCCACGGCGCGATGATCTTCTGCTCGACGTGTGCGCCGCGTGCTTTGAGCCTTTCAACCGTATCGTCCGTCGACCCCGTGTCGAGTACGCAGATGTCGTCCGCCTCGGAGATCGAGTCCATGAATCGCTCGACAAATTGCGACTCGTTTTTGCAGATGGCGTAAACGCAGACACGATAGGAAATGGCGATTCCCTCCTTTTATATATGTATCGCGGCGCGGCTTGCGCCGCACCGCTTATTGCTCAGGTCGAGAGGAGACCCGCTGCGCGGAGATTTGCCAGCAGCGCGTTGAACTGCTCGACGACGTCCTCTACGCTTGTCGCATCGGCAACAGCTGCCGCCGCGCGCGTATCGCTCGGTCCAGTCGGACCCGTAGGACCTGTGGGACCGGTCGGACCCGTAGGACCCGTAGGACCTGTGGGACCCGTTGCGCCGGTAGGACCGACTGCGCCTGCTGCACCCGCGATACCCTGTGGGCCGATGGGGCCTGTCGGTCCGGTTGCGCCAACCGCGCCGGCGGCTCCGGCTACGCCTTGAATGCCCTGCGGTCCCTGCGGGCCTGCGGCGCCTGTGGCACCCGTCTGACCTTGAGGTCCGGTAGGCCCAATGGCGCCCGGCGCACCGGGGACGCCTTGAAGACCCTGTACACCCTGCGGCCCCGTCGGCCCGATCGGGCCGGGAACACCCTGAATGCCCTGCACGCCCTGCGGCCCCGTCGGGCCCAGCACATACTGAGGCGGGAACGGCGGCGGAGGAAACGGCGCGGGGCAGGGCGGCGGGCAGCGGTCTGCACAGCCGCACGAATTCTGAAAACGATTCATCGAAAATACCCTCCTTTTAAGCTCGGGGCAGGAAAACTCCTGCGCTTCATTCTATGCCGTGGGCAGGAAGAGGTGAGCGCGATAGAATGTGCACGTTTTGTGAACAATGGGGAAAAGCCTTGCAACGCTTCCGGTGGTATGCTAACATATAATAATATGTTTTACAGAATCAAAATGTTCGTCAGAACAGGAGGAGCTCATGCAGAAAAAATTGCTCATCCCCATCCTCGTCGTGCTGGTGCTTGTGATCATGCTGGTGGTGCGGGGCTGCGGGAATAAGGATACATCGCAGGACAATAAACAGGATGGAACGCAGAGCACGCAGACGGACGCGCTCGACAATACGAACGCGACCGGAAACGACGTGCGCGCGGAACTCGGCACGATGACCGCCAACGAAAACGGCGGTGTCGACATCACCGTCACGGCGGACGGCCCGCAGACGACTTACACTTATACCGATGTCGCACCCGACGCGTGGTACGCCGACGCGGTCAACTACGTCGTCTCCACGGGTGTGATGAGCGGCGATGACACACAGCATCTCTTCCAGCCGGAGTATGGTGTGGAGAGATCGCAGTTCGCTGTCATCATGTACCGCTTTGCCGGCGGCACGCCGACGGAGGAGGATGCAGAGTTCAGCGACCTCGCGGGCGACGAGTGGTATTATGAATATGTCAAGTGGATGGTCGGCAAGGGACTCATGGGCGGCAACGGCGGGGCGTTTAACCCGAGCGACTTTTTATCCTGCGAGCAGGCGATCATCGTGCTCTACCGTCTTGCGGGTGAGCCCACAGTCAGCGGCACGCTCGACGACTACCCCTATGCGCCCAAAGTGTCGGAGAGCGGCAGGGATGCCGTGACCTGGGCGTGGAACAATGGGCTCATCACCGAGAAGGAGTGCGTCTGGTATCCGACGCAGGCCATCAGCCGCGCGCAGGTCGCGCTTTTGCTGATGCGCTATGACACCTTGATCGGCCGAAATGCGGCGTAAATGAATGAATACGGAAAAATGCGGGCATTCTGTTCTTGACAGAATGCCCGCAAAGCGTTGAAAATACTGAATTTTTGAGCTGCCTGTAAAGGAGCAGACAAGAAAAATGTCAAAAAAAGTAAAATTAACTGTTGACAAACGCCTACCCACGTGCTAAGATAACACCTGTTCCGCGAATGGAGCGTGCACCTTGTAAATTAAACAACGAAACTTTGACAAGCACCAGATGAAAAACTGTGCAATATGTACAGTGGCTTGCGAGGAGGACGGTTAAGTCAATTACGTCTGAATCGTAAGGATAAAAAGTTTTAAGCTATGACAAATAGCTCGATAAAGATTAGCTCAGACTTAGGTCTGTGTTGATACCATTTTATTGAGAGTTTGATCCTGGCTCAGGACGAACGCTGGCGGCGTGCTTAACACATGCAAG
>ERZ839741.1840-NODE-1840-length-21272-cov-5.930527_pt1 | contig 21272 bp, 12 predicted proteins | sample MGYA00519880_ERZ839741 | MGnify/ENA primary metagenome ERZ839741 (study PRJEB31850, sample SAMEA3708851) | human gut metagenome | biome: human gut; feature: human-associated habitat; material: faeces | place: China | collected 2014 ...
AGATGCTGGCGACGTGCATCGCAGGCGAAAAATGCCGCGGCGAGGTTTTCCAGTATTACCGCTACAACGACGGCCGCATGGCCGATCCGGCGAAAACCCAGAAACAGACGGGAAATACGTACGATCAGGGAAAAGCGCTCTTTTACGAGAATTTCAGCTACGGCAACTACTACGGGGCGGACCTCACGCAGTACGCCCTCGACCTGCCGAGAATCTATGTGCTGACGACCGGCAGCACGGCGTCGTCGAGCGAGGCGGTCATCAACGGGTTGAGGGGAATTGACGTCGGCGTGACGCTGATCGGCGAGAAGACCAACGGCAAGAACGTGGGCATGGAGATCGACAAGTTCGACGACGGCGACTATTCGTACGAGCTGGCCCCGATCACGTTCGAAGGCTACAACGCCAAAGAGGAGACGGTGAACCCGGCCGGACTCGCGGTCGATTATGCGGTCGCCGACTGGAACAACAGACTGGTGGATTTCGGGCCTGAGGAGCCGATGCTCGCCAAGGCCCTGAGCCTGATTACGGGCCGCACCTACACGCCCGCTCCGGGCCGGAGCGCCGCAGGCATCGCGCCGATAACGGGTGTCTCGCTGCCGGAAGACGCGCGAAGACCCGCAGGCATGCTCGTCCTCTCCCCGCAGCACGGGGAGTAGTTCCGGGGCGCCGCCGGAGGATTCGACGCACGTCGTACCGCAGGTCGGCCGGCCGGCCCGCCTTGCCGCCGCAGGGCGGAGAAACGGCCCCGTTTCCGGATAAGGGAACCGAAGAAGCACAAAAATTGCCATTAACCGTCCTGAAAATTTGGCGGATTAAAATTTATACCCTATATTTGCACACCCGAAATCCGAAATTCGGAGGTAAGGCCCAGGTGGTGAAATTGGTAGACACGCTACTTTGAGGGGGTAGTGAACGTTTAGTTCGTGCAAGTTCGAGTCTTGTCCTGGGCACTAAGAACCCCGTTAGAGGAAACTCTGACGGAGTTTTATATTTTCTGTGTCCGCACCATGTCCGCATTTTCTAACAACATCCGGCTCACACATAAAATCGTATGAAAAAATAGACGAGTTCCCGCGATAGGGAATTCGTCTAATATTTATTTTTTTATTGTCGGCATATTCTGAATAACGACTCCTTGCAATAATTTTCCATTAACCTTTTTATTGCTTTTAACCCCATCTGCACTCCATGTTCCCCATTGCTTAAAGAAAAATGGAATATGATTAGTTTCGGCCTGTCGCTTAATGTTTAAGACCCATTCTTCTTTCATAGGACGGGCCTGTACCCCACTTTCACCTCCGACAATAACCCAATTTATTCCCTTAAGATCCAATTCACCCAAATCTTCGAGAAGCGGCTCACATGAAATGAATCGAATTGGAGCTTTCAAATGTCGTATATAATCCAAAAGATTAGGCGGTTTCATTTTTAGATGGGATGAAGGAACGAAAAGCAACTGTGCTATTTTCGGCAGATTGCAAAGAACCTCTAACCTCAAACAACTGGAGCAAAAAGTAATAAATTGTCAAAAAAGCAAGGGATATTTTTATTGTAGACTTTGTCACGTTACTATTCTGTATAAATTTTACTGTTTTTTGCAATTCGGTTTCAGATACAAGGCAAATCGCTTAATTTGTTAACGATAACAAATTAAGCGACCTTTTGATTCTAAAAGTTCCTATCGAGTTATTGAAAAACAAAAAACTATAGATTTATTTGCAATTAGCTTTCCTATATTCTTTGGGGGATAACCCGAATCGAGCTGCGAACTCCTTATAAAAATAAGATTTACTGCTGAACCCCGATTTGTACATGATTTCCTGTACGGTCAACTGTGTTGTCCGGAGAAGTTTAGAAGCGTGATCCAAACGGACCATCCGGATATATTCTCCAGGCGTTTTCCCCGTGAGTTCTTTCAGCTTTTCATAAAGCGAAGTTTTTCCGATGCCGATGAAATCGGAAATGGCCGTCGGATTGAGTGATTCGTCATCGATGTTATTTTCGATGAAAACGACGATTTCGTGCAACATCCGTTCATCTTCATGATGAAGCGTAATTCCTTCGCGCACGGTCACGTCCGAACGTGCCGAATTGAAATACTCTTTCAATACCGTGCGTTTGTGTAATAATTGTTCGACTGTCGCTAAAATATGACGGGGATGGAACGGTTTGGTGATGTAAGCGTCGGCGCCGTGTTCTACTGCTACGATACGATCTTCAATGGACAGTTTTGCTGAAACGCTTACGATCGGGATATGAGCCGTACGTTCATCGGAACGGATGCGGTCAATCAACCCGATTCCGTCGAGTCTGGGCATGACGATGTCGCACAAGACTAAGTCGGGCAGGTTTTGCCGTAGCATTTCGAGTCCGTTGTTACCGTCATTGGCCGTCAGTACGGTGTAATGTGGGGCCAGAATATCGCGGAATAGTTCACGCACATTATAATCGTCCTCTACGACCAATACCGTAAAACGCGTTTGTTCGATCTGCATTTTCGGCACATGGAGGGCGCCTGCTTCCTGTGTCGGTTGTACAGGCGTTACATCAGGAAGCGGCATGGGCGGAACGATGACTTGGAACTCAACATATTCATTTAACCGGCTCTCCACTGAAATCCGTCCGCCGAGCAGTTCGGTAAGCCCCTTGGTAAGATTTAGCCCGATTCCCGTACTTATGGCATGGCGTTGTTGGGTATGTTCGAAAATCCGGAACCTGTTGAATACCTCGGCACACTGCTTTTCTGTAAGGCCCCGTCCGGAATTACGTACACGGAACCGAATGGAGCCGTCCGGTTGCATATTGAGCCAGATTCGGATATATCCTTTTTCCGGCGTATATTTGAATGCATTGGAAAGAAGATTGAAAATGATCTTTTCCAGTGCATTCCGGTCCGTTGTAAAAGGTTCTGTCCCACCGATATGCACCGATAGTTCGATTCTGCTTTCACCTGCTATCTCCGTATAATTGTCTACGATGGAATTGAGCATGGAACTCAAATTGATAGTTTCTGCACGGAGAACCGTATGTCCGGAATCTGCCTTGCGGAACTCCATCAACTCATTGAGCAACTGCTGCATTCGATCAGCATTATTTTTGATGAGGTGCACGTACCGCTTTGCATAGTTATCCAGTTCCACTCGTTCGAGTAACTGCTGTGCGGGACCGTAAATCAGGGTCAACGGCGTGAAGAACTCGTGAGCGATGTTCTCGAAGAAGTTGAGTTGTGATTCGTGCATCTTTTGTTGCTGCCGTTTTTCGATATGCTCCAACAAAAGTTGCCGGTTCAACCGGATTCTGTTGCGAATGACTGAATAGACGATCGCTGTGATCAGTGCCGACAAAACGAAATAAGCGAAAATAGCCCACCCGCTGAACCACCATGGATGCCCTACATGCAGTTCGAACATGGACGTTGACTTACTCCACACACGGTCTCCGTTTGTATAGCGCATCTCGAGCTGGTAACGCCCCGGCGGCAGTCGGGTGATGGAAACGGTGGGGTTGCTTCCATTGTAGATCCATGCATCTGAAAAATCGGCGATTCGATATGCGAATACGCAGTTTTCATTGTTGATCAGATCGCCGACACAAAATGTTAACGACACATGGGCTTCGTCGTAGGCTAAGTTCAGCACGTTCGTTTTCACCCGATCATAAACATTCAACTCCTTGTTGTTGATCCGCAAGCCGGCAAGCCTGATTTCGGGCTCAAAATTACGCAGGCGCATTTCTTCCGGATTGAAATAGCTGAAACCTGCCACACCCCCGAAAAAGACATCCATTTCATTATCTCGGAAATAGGCTCCATCCGAAAACTCATCGTTTTGCAAACCATTGCGAGATGTGTACTGAATTGTCTTTCCGGAAAGCCGGTCAATGCAAGTTATGCCGTTGCCTGTACTAATCCATAAATTACCGGCCAAATCTTCCACGATACCGTGAACCGCCGGATCTCCCAGTTCATTTTCACCCGGGAATCCCGTGATCCGCATCTGTCCATCTTTTTCCGCCAACCGATTCAATCCGTAACTGGTTCCGGCCCACAACCCGCCGTCTGCTCCTTGGATCAGCGAAAGAATGTCTCTATTTTTTTCTCCTGCGGTCTCTGCCGGGTCATCGGTATTTTCGAATCGCTCCCAACGGGTGTCAAACCGCACGACACCGCCACCGCGGGTCCCGAGCCAGAGTATATTGGGATCGGTGCCGCGGACGATGGAATAAATAATGTTGCTGCCCAGAGCGGCATGGGCTCCCGAAGCTTTGTACTGCCGGATGTCGCGGGCGACGTATCCTTTCCTTGGGTGGTATTCCACGCGAATGCGGATTAAGCCCGAACCCGAGGTCCCGGCCCACAGGAGCGAGTCGCCATGGCTGAAAGCGAGGCTGTATATCGACTTGACAGAAAAATCGTCCGCCGGAAGGTACAATCGGCTCGGAATATCTTTCCCGCGCGGCAAATAGTTGATTCCCTTGCCTTCTGTCCCGATGAAGATATCTCCGCGGCTGTTCTTGCGCATACTGTAAACGGTATTGGAGATCAGTCCCTGTGCCGTGGTAATCTCTCCTGTAATCATTCGTGTGCGTTTGTCGAACAATCTGATCCCTTCGCCTTTCGTCCCTACCAGTATCGTACCATCGTCCCGTCGGGCAAAACAACGGACCGGATAGGCGGTATGAACCGTTCGGAAAGGTGAGGTATATTCGAAAATCTTCAACAGCCCCCGCCCGTCGGTTCCTACCCAAACGATCTCCTGAGATCCGGCATAGAGCGAAAACACTGCCGTTCGGGAAGGAAACGCATCGATGGACTCGGTACGCCTCGTATGCAGATTGTAACGGACGAGTCGGTCTCCGTTTCGATCCGTGAGAAAAAGCGATCCGTTTCGATAAGCGATTCGTCCGATCTGCGGCAATCCGGTTTCGATCGAGAGTCGTTCTCGCGTACGAAGATCTACCGTTTCCAATGTCTTCCCGTAATTTATCACCAGCATATTCCCGGCTAAGACCATGTCCGACACCGGACGTTCCGTTTCCAGGGGGGACTCCTCTGTGAGAACGGGAATCTTACCGCTCTCGTCGAGCAGCAATCGGTAGCACCGGATCTCCCGCGATTCGGTTAGCAGATAGATGCGGTCGGTATCGTCGAGCAGCATGGATAGCACCGCAGAATCGCCTCCGCGGACCGGAACGAACTGAGATTCTTTGTCTTCTGTCCGATAAAGATAGAATCCCTGCTGTTTCACACAGACCAGCATCTCCTGCCGGGAGGTTTTTCCCATCAGGCACGATAATGTTCCTTTCGGCGAAATGTTTTCGTACCCGGGGCGATAGTTGGTGAAAAGTTGTGTTCGTTCATCCCAGCGACTCACACAATCGTTCGTCACTACCCATATCGTAAGCGAATCCTGTTCAATAATTTGCCGGACAACATTGTTGCCGATGCTTCCTGGGGAATTCCGCTTATGCCGGTAGATTCGGAACGTCCGTCCGTCGTAGACATTCAGCCCGTCCCAGGTTCCTACCCAAAGCCGGTGGCGCGAATCTTCGCAGAAACAGTTTACGGAATTGTTCGACAATCCGTTCTCATTGGACAATCGTTCGAGCATATATTGTTCCCCCGCATGAGTGGCCAAGCCCGTCAGGCAGAATGTCAGAATGAGTAACGGATATTTCAGCTGTTTCATATTGCTAAGATAACGAGCCGGACCGGGAAAACAAAATTTTGCCTCCCGGGAAAATCGAGACAGAACTTTTTTCGGAACAGAGAGGACCTTTTTCAAAAGCGTAGAATACGTTTTCTGAAGAATAGAGAACTATGTTGTCCCGACGGTTGTCTATTTTTGCAAAACCTAAATTAACCATTATGAGGAAATCATTCAATGTCATTTTGCTCCTAATGGCCGGGATCATGGTTTCCGGCTGCGGAGGTGCGGGGCGTTCCGGAACGGAAAGCGCCACAGACGGAAATAGGTTGCCGGAATGGGCCTTGGGCGGATTCGTCCGTCCCGCAGAGGTTAATCCCGTTATCCAGCCTGATCCGCGAGTCAAATTTTTCTGTCCGATGCGCAAGGATTCTGTCGGATGGATGGAAAGCGATACGTTCAATCCGGCGGCAACCGTCAAGGACGGAAAGATCTGCGTGCTTTTCCGTGCCGAGGATAATTCGGCGACGGGTATCGGCAAACGCACTTCGCGCATAGGTTTGGCGCAAAGCGAGGACGGCGTAACGATGGAACTCCGGCATGATCCGGTACTTTTCCCGACAGAGGATGCCTTGAAGTCGTACGATTGGCCGGGCGGATGTGAAGATCCGCGCATTGCCGTAACCGAAGATGGCACCTATGTAATGCTTTACACATCGTGGAACCGCCGGATTCCGCGGCTCTGTGTGGCTACGTCGCGAGATTTGGTGAATTGGACGAAACACGGCTACGCTTTTCAGAAAGCTTACTCAGGGCGTTTCCTCGATTTGAAGAGCAAATCGGGATCGATCGTAACCAAACTCGACGGCGATAAACTCGTCATCTCGCGCGTAAACGGTAAATATCTGATGTATTGGGGTGAACGGATGATCAATATTGCCACGTCGGATGACCTGATCAACTGGACTCCGGAATTGGATGAAAACGGAGAACTGAAAGGCGTGGTCTATCCGCGGAATGGCTATTTCGATAGTGCGCTGACCGAATGCGGTCCTCCGGCTGTGCTGACCGATAAAGGCATCCTTTTGCTTTACAACGGTAAGAACCGGGTTGACGCCCACCGCGACATGCGTTATCCGGCAGGGACTTATTCCGCAGGACAGCTTTTGTTCGACTCGGAGGATCCGGGAAAGGTACTCGGGCGTCTTGACGTGCCGTTCTTCCGTCCGGTGGATGATTTCGAGAAGAGCGGGCAGTATAAAGACGGTACGGTCTTCATTGAAGGATTGGTTTATTACAAATCCAAATGGTATCTTTACTACGGCTGTGCCGACTCGCACGTCGGGGTTGCCGTCTACGATCCGGAGGTCGAGACGCCCGGAGATTCCGTACCGGAAACGACTGAGCTATGAAACGGATACTTGGACTATTTCTGTTATTGGCATCGGGAATGTTCGCCGGAGCACAAACTCTCACCGTAGCCAGTTACAACCTCCGAAACGCCAATCCGAAAGATGCGGCTCAGGGAGACGGATGGGCGCAACGATGCCCCGTCATCGCCGATCTCGTCCGTTTCCACGATTTCGACATTTTCGGTGCGCAGGAGGTGCTTCATGGCCAACTGCTGGACCTGCTTGCGGTTTTGCCCGATTATGATTATATCGGTGTGGGACGTGACGACGGTGTTGAAAAAGGCGAATACGCTCCGATTCTCTACAAGCGCGACCGGTTCCGGCTCCTTGACTCTGGACACTTTTGGCTGGCTGAAGATTCCACCCGGCCTGTCAAAGGCTGGGACGCTGCTTACGTACGCATTTGCACTTGGGGCCGGTTTCTCGACAGGAAAAGCCGCAAACGGTTCTGGTTTTTCACGTTGCATACCGATCACAAAGGTCAGCGTTCACAGATAGGAAGCTGTCGGTTGGTATTGGACAAGATCCGGGAGATGTGCCGCGGTGAACGTGTCGTTCTCACGGGAGATTTCAACGTGGGCGAAACGAGTGACTGCCATGCGCTGCTGTGTGAATCCGGAATACTTGGCGACGCTTACGATGCGGCGCCGATCAGGCTGGCAACCACTGGCACGGAAAATTGGTTCGATCCCGATGTGAAGACTTTCCGGCGTATCGATCACGTTTTCATAACACCCGGTTTCCGGCCGTTGCGCTACGGCATTCTGACCGACACTTATCGAGTTCCGACTGACACGGCGGGAAAATACCGGGCACACACGCCTTCGGATCATTTCCCTGTCGTCGTGGAACTGGACTATTGAGTATTGGCAGAAACGGCCTCGAAATGTCGTGGCGGGACTTATCTTTTGTCCGGTATGCCATTTCGGATCAATTCGTAAATCTACTAACTGAATAAATTATGAAACATTTTCAAAACCATCGGCTGTTCCGGACGCTCGTCGGAGCGATACTGCTCTTGATATCGTTCTTTGCGGTTAGTCCGGTCGCCGCACAGACCTCACAGTCTGTCGTATCGGTCTCCGGTCGAGTGACCGACGCTTCGGGACAACCGATCCCCGGTGCCAGTGTCATTGTGAAAGGCACGACCATCGGTGTTACTACAACCGACAACGGTTCGTTTTCCCTGCACAATGTCGCGACAGGGGCCACGGTCGTTGTTTCGTTCATGGGTTATGCCGACCAAGAGTTCAGCGTACTTGCCTCGAAAGATGTTTACGATGTCGTATTAGCCGAGGATGATACCCTAATCGACGATGTGGTCGTCGTAGGTTACGGCACCCAGAAAAAAGCGAATCTGACCGGCGCAGTAGCACAGGTCACGTCGAAAGAGTTGGAAAATCGCCCGGTCGCCAATCTCGGACAGGCTTTGCAGGGTATGGTTCCCAATCTCAACGTGACGGTTTCTTCGGGCAAGCCCGGTGCAGGAGCCAGTTTCCAGATTCGCGGCACGGGTTCGCCCAACGGCGGCAGTCCGCTGATTCTTGTCGATGGCGTGGAGAGTTATCCCGACCGCATCAACGCCAACGACATCGAAACGATTTCCGTGCTGAAAGATGCGGCCTCGGCTGCCATCTACGGTGCAAAAGCCGCTTTCGGCGTGATTCTGATCACCACGAAGAGCGGTAGCCGGAATCAGAAAGCAACGGTATCCTACGATGGCTATTTCGCTTTCTCGGCGCCGACGACCTCTACCGATTACGAGACTCGCGGCTATTATTCGGCCGGCATCGCCGATTTCTTCATGGAGTCGGGTCGCGGCGTACGTTATACCAATTACACCCAGGCCGACTATCAGGCCATGTGGGAACGGCGTAACGACAAGACCGAACATCCCGATCGTCCGTGGGTCATCATCAACAACCGCTTTGGACGCGAAAACTACGTCTACTTGGCCAACTTCGACTGGTACAACTACCTCTACGACATGAGCCGTCCCACGACCGATCACAATATCAGCATTTCGGGTGGCAGTGACAAGATGTCTTATCTCGTCAGCGGCCGGTATTATTCGCAGGACGGAGTACAGAAACTCGGAGACGACGGCTATAAATCGTACAATATCCGTTCGAACCTTTCGTTCGAGGTGCGCCCGTGGCTCGAAATTAAGAATTCCACACGCATGTTTAGCGGCCGCTATACTTATTCGGGAGTGGAGAGCGAATCGACCAACTGGCGCCGTCCGGGAATGCACTGTCTGGCCAGTTTCGTTCCGATGAATCCCGACGGAACGTCTGTGGCTTATACTTCTCTGACTTACTCTTCGACGCACTTCCCGTCGGACGGATGGGTCGCTATGATGCAACAGGGAGGTACCGGAGGCCACAATCTGACTCAGGAAATGGCCACCAAATTCGATTTCATCTTCAAAATTCATAAAAATCTGACGGCACAGGCCGATTTCGGTTATAAGAAAGGGTACCTGCGCAATGACTACCGGGAGATGGATGTACAGTATTCGAAATACCCGGGTGAGGTGGAGACGATGACAACCAATTACTCCGACTCTTATCGGGAGGTAGTCTACGATCAGAATTTCTATACGGCGAATGCGTTCGCCACCTACAAAAACGATTGGAACGGACACAACCTGGAGGTGATCGGAGGTTTCAACTACGAGACACGCCGCCATCGAGATCTGAAAGTTACACGTGAAGATCTGCTGACTAAGGATCTCTCGGATTTTAATCTCGCAGTGGGTGAAATCCCCGAACTTATCGGAGGCCGCGACGAACGTGCAACCGTAGGCGTCTTCTATCGAGCAGCCTACAACTATAAGGGACGCTATTTGTTCGAGGTAGACGGCCGTTATGACGGATCGTCGAAGTTCCCCCGCGGGGATCGCTTCGGATTCTTTCCGTCGTTTTCGCTGGGGTACAGGATCAGCGAAGAGAAATTCTTCGAGCCGGTCCGCAGCGTAATCGACAACCTTAAAATTCGGGCCTCTTACGGTACGCTGGGTAACCAGGATGTAGGATCGTACGATTACATACAGAGCGTTAACACGCAAAAAGTAATGGGCAACTACACGTTCGACAAGGTCAGCGGGGGCGCTTATGCCTATGCAGACGATCCGGTGGCGGGCAATCTCACCTGGGAGAAAGTGGTACACAAGAATATCGGTATTGATTTGAATATGCTGCGTTCGCGCTTGAACCTTACGTTCGATGCCTATATCCGCGATGTAAAAGGCATCCTGACTCAAGGAAAATCGCTGCCGTCGATTTATGGTGCTGATGAGCCTATGGTCAATGCCAATGACATCCGTACCAAAGGATGGGAACTGGCACTCGGCTGGCGGGATTCGTTCAAGGTCGCCGGACGTCCTTTCCATTACGCTGTGACGGCGACCTTGGCTGATTATACGGCCAAGTACACCAAAGTGGATAACCCTTCGGGAATTTTGAGCGATCCCTACGTAGGCAAAGAAGTGGGCGAAATATGGGGATACCGTATAGGCGGTTTGTTCCGGACGACCGCCGAAGCCCAGGAATATGCCTCCCGGATCGATCTGACTGAAGTCTGCTACGACTATTTTCGCACTGATGCGGGCGAATACGGACGAGGGATTCAAGCCGGCGATATGAAATATCTCGATTTGAACGGCGACAATGCCGTAAATGAGGGGGCAGGTACGCTCGATAATCCGGGTGACCGTGTGAAAATCGGAAACAGCACCCCTCGTTATACCTATGGTCTGAACCTGTCATTCGAATGGTGCGGATTCGACATTTCGGCCTTCTTTCAGGGCGTAGGACGTCGAGACTGGTATCCTGCCAACGACAACATCAAATTCTGGGGCCCCTATGTCCGTCCGTTCGCATCGTTCATTCCGCGCAATTTCATGTCCGATGTTTGGAGTGAAGAGAATCCCGACGCCTATTTCCCCCGCGCCCGTGCTTATTCGGCCCGCGATTCCAAGCACTCAATGCGCAACGTCAACGATCGTTACCTGCAAAATCTGGCTTATTGTCGCCTGAAAAATCTTACTATTGGGTATAGTTTGCCCGAACGATGGATATCAAAAGTAGGACTTTCGAAATGCCGCATCTATTTCAGCGGTGAAAATCTGTTCTACTTTACGAAATTGCACAGCGATTTTATCGATCCGGAGCAAGCGACTACCAACAGCGGAAATTCGGACGCCTATCCGTGGTACAAAACCTTTGCTTTCGGCGTCAACCTGACATTCTAAACATACGACCATGAAACATACGATCATCAATGCGTTGTTCCTCTCCGCAGCTATAGCCTGTATATCGTGCGAGGACATGCTCGACTATCAGCCGAAAGACCGTCTCTCCCCGGATACCTATTTCAAGACGGAGACCGACTGCGAGCTTTGGACGAACAATTACTACACCGTCTTCCCGTCCGCCGAGGGTATTTATAGCGAGCCTTACGATGTTATCGTGCGCGATGTGCTGGCCGACGAAATATCGGGAGTGCGCAAGCCCATGCCGACCGACGGTAACTGGAACTGGAAAAAGTTGCGTGAAATGAATTTCTTCCTTTCACGTGCATCGCAAGTCGAGGATGAGTCCGTGCGACTTGAATACGAGGGCCTGACCCGCTTTTTCCGGGCCTATTTCTACTTCGAGAAGGTCAAACGCTATGGCGATGTGCCTTGGGTGGACCGTCCGCTGGGTTCGGATGAAGAAGAACTGTACGAAGGGCGTGATCCGCGCGAGTCGGTTATGGAGAAAGTAATGGAGGATGTGGATTTCGCCATCGCCAATCTGCCCGAGGTGCAGAATGTCTACCGCGTAACCCGATGGACGGCTCGCGCTTTGAAGTCGCGTATCGCGTTATTCGAAGGGACATTCCGGAAATATCACGGACTCGACGGATATGAAGAGTTTCTTCAGGCGTGCGTCAATGCTTCGGAGCCTTTCTTGACCGGGCCCTATTCGATTTACACGAGTGGCAGCACGCCTTATCAGGATCTTTTCACATCTCAGAATGCCATTGGAACAGAGATCATTCTGGCGCGGGCCTATACGTCGGCCATCAGCGGTATGACGCACGATGTCAACGGGCACCTTACGGGTGCGACGATGGGACGTCCCGGCATGACGCGCAACGTGGTCAACATGTACCTTATGCGCGACGGATCACGCTACACGGATCAGGCGGACTATGCTACCAAGACATTTGTCGAAGAGTGCAAGAACCGCGATTTGCGCATAGCGCAGACACTCCGCACTCCGGGGTACAAACGAATCGGCGGCAGCAAGGAACTGGCCCCGGACCTTTCGCGCTCGACGACCGGATATCAGCTTATCAAATATCTCACCGAAGAGAGATATGACGCAAACAAAGCCTCGACCAACGATATGCCTCTTTTCAGGTTGGCGGAGGTGCTGCTGAACTATGCCGAAGCCAAGGCCGAATTGGGAACATTGAAACAGGCGGACCTTGATAATACGATCCGGCCGTTGCGTGTTCGTGCCGGGTTACCCGACCTCGACATGGAAGAAGCGAATGCGCATCCTGATCCTTATCTCTCCTCATCCGAAACGGGATATGCCAACGTGACCGGAGCCAACAAGGGGGTCATTCTGGAAATCCGCCGCGAGCGGACGCTTGAAACTCCGATGGAGGGACTTCGTTATTGGGACATTATGCGTTGGAAAGAAGGCAAACGTTTCGAAAAACCTATCGAAGGGCTTTACTTTCCCGGTACGGGCGAGTACGATCTTGACGGGAACGGGTCGGTTGACGTTTGCATATACGATACCGAGAAGGCTCCGGGAAACAGCGCCGACGTACTTTACCTTAAATTAGGGTCGGATATCGTTCTGAGCGGAGAAACGAGCGGCAATGTTTTGGCTCATAGTACACAGCAACGTATCTGGAACGAAGAGCGCGATTATCTTTACCCCATTCCGACCGATGATCGGGTGCTTACGCAGGGCGCTATTTCACAGAATCCCGGATGGAATGACGGACTGCCTTTTTAATCTAAAAACGAATCGAAATGAAAACATTGAAAACGATAGCCTTGTTATTCTGCTTGGCAGTAGGTGCATCCGCCTGCCACGATCTGGAAGGGGACAATTCCGATTTTGATCTCGGATTCGCTTCCGGGAATGGCGGTTCGAATCCTTATGTCGATGGTTACGACCGGCTGGATAACTCCCTGCGCCTGGCAACCTACAATACTCATCGCTGCGAAGGGCCTATTACACAGAATCCGGCCTATGATCGGGCGCACTACGACATGACGGCCAAGGTCATCAGCCTTGTGGCACCCGATGCCATTGCGCTTCAGGAACTGGATGAAAAGACCTCTTGGCATCCTGTCTCGCAGATTCGGGAACTGGCGAATCGTACGGGAATGTATGCTACGTTCGGTCGTGCCATCGACCAGCGGGGAGGGCAGTACGGCAACGGGATTCTCTCGCGCGAAGAGCCTCTCTCGACCGAAATACTTTCCTTGCCGAACCCCGATCGAACCGAAGCCCGCATCGCCCTGGTAGCCGAATTCGAGCGTTTCGTCTTCATCGCCACGCACTTCTGTCACAAATCGGAGGTTAACCGTACGGCGGCTGCCACGCGGTTGAATGAATATGCCGCAGAACACTTCCAGACGTCGGACAAGCCGGTCTATCTGGCTGGAGACCTGAATCTGAACAGGACGACGTCGAACGCTTTCATTGAACTGCTCAAAAGCTGGAAAATCATCACCTCGAATGACTACACGATGTCTACGGGAAACACCCGCATCGACTACGTTTTGGTTTACACGGGCAATCAGGCTTCTTGTGAAGTACTCGGAGCAGCCGTTCCGACTTTCTCGGAGATCGATGTCTATACCGTCTCGGACCACCTGCCTGTTTTCGTAGACCTCAAGAAAGAGTAAATGCCCAATTAAGACTGTGTTGTTATGAACAAGATATTTTCAAATGCCCGGCGGTTTTTCGCACTGCTTTTCGTACCGGTATTGGCCGCAGCATGCGTAAATCAAGATGTCGATCTTCCGAATGCGTCGCTTCGGGCCGATAAGACGCAGATTGCCGCCCCTGCCATGGAGTCGGATTTCACGGTCGCACTTAAAGCCAACTGCAATTGGCAGGTCGTCATCGAAGACGAAGACGCTCAATGGCTTTCCATTTCCCCGAAAACGGGCTTGGGAAATGCCGACATTGTTCTTTCGCTTATGCCCAATACCTCGACTGTTCGAGACGCGGAAGTGACGATTCGCTCTACCGACGATCCGTCGCAAACTCTGACGGTTTTCGTGAAGCAGTCCGCTCACGGCTCCTATCTGACGATCGCTGAACTGCGCTCGTTGGCTTCGAACCTGACGGTCGGAACTCCCGAATATACCATTACGGAGGACAAAAAGATCTGCGCAATAGTCAATACGGCTGCCATTGGAGCAAACCTGCCTGGCGGAGTCTTCGGCATACAAGATGCCAAAGAACCCGGTTCGGGCATCCTCGTCCGCACGGAAGAGCTTTCGTGGAACGACTTCGGTGAAGAATTGGAAATTCCGGTCAAAGGTGCCGTGCTGACGCGTGATGGGAACGGAATACTCGAATTGCACCCTGCGGCCGATGCTGCCATAGTGCGGACCGGGACCTCGAATGTGCAACTCGGTCCGGTTGTCATCTCCCATGCCGATTATGTTGCCAAGAGCTACGAATCAATGTACGTCGCCTTAGAGACCGTGCAAGCTGTAGCTACGGAGTTGACCGCTACGATGGATGGGCGCGTGGAATTCCAGGATGAAGACAATGAACGTTACGCGGTTTACACATGGTCGGGTGCGGCGTTCGTCGGAGCCGCCGTGCCGACGGGTAGTGGCCGGCTGGCAGGTATTGCCTCCCTGGTGGACGGCGAAGTGGTACTCTTGCCCGTCACCGCGGAAGATTTCGCTCTTTCGGGAAACCGTTTCGGCGCCGCTTCGGGTATCCGACTGCCATATATCTTCTCGTTCAAGGCCAAAGGGGCCTCGGATGCCGATGGCATGTACTATAATACGATGCGGATGTCTGACGGGTCGACTTGGACGAATTTCCTCTCGGCACCGCCGGCCAAACAGATTGTGGAGCCGAACGACGGATCGGGCGTCACGATGACCTTTTACAGAAGCAAGGCATCGTCGAACGGTAATAACAATGGAGTTCGTTTTAGGGTTAATGCAGACAAGCTCGACAATATCCTCTCGCTCCAGCTGTGGGATACCGGAAACCCCTATCCTTACGTATTGTTAACCTATCCGATTGCAGCAACGGTTTCCGGGACGTTGTGGCTCTCATGCAGCGTTACGGGAACGAATTATGCTCCGCGCAACTACACCGTGCAAAGTTCAACCGACAACACGCTATGGGAAACATGCGGCGATTTGCTGATTCCTTCGGGCAAGCGTAACGTTCCGCATTTCTTCTCTGTGCCGGTGACACTGCACGAAACGCTTAGAAAAGGCTCTACGCTTTATATCCGCATCATGCAAAAAGAGGACATCCGCATAGGCGGCGATACGAAGGCTACGGAAGGTGGCGAAGGTCGTCTGCACGCTGCGATAGTACTCGACCAGCCTTCATCCGATTTGACGACTTTCCCCGCCGGAGCAATTTATACCGAAGGTTTCGATCGGATCTACGGTGGTGTAGATTACTTGCTGGGAAGTGATAAACTGGTCAATATGAACGTCTTCTCGGGCAATGACATTTCGATTTGGAACGAAGCGGAAAAAGGCGGCTTGACCGGAGAGAACGTGAGTGCCCGTCCGGGTTACGTCCAGATCGGCCATGCACCGTTCCAGGCAACGCTGCCCAATGCCCTTTCCTGCCAAGTCGGTCAGTTGACCACTCCTGCTCTTTCGGCGTTGACCGAAGCGACGGATATCGAAGTGTCGTTGAAAGCAATGGCCTATAAGACAGGGTCGATGATGGCCGATGCCGCCGACAAGGAGGGTGATATGACCAGCTTCAAGGTCGAAGTGATCGGTGGCGGCACAATCGACGGCGAAACTTCAAAGGTGATATCGGGTATGAACTATCAGAGTTTCTCGGATTTCCGATTCCTGGTGAACGGAGCGACCTCCGCCACGCAATTGCGTTTCACGAGCGAAGCGGCCGAAGGCGGCTTTACGCGCTGGTTCCTTGATGATATATGTGTCGTAAAGCGTTAAGATAAAACGAATAAGCCTGCACTGGAAACAATCTTCCGGTGCAGGCTTATTTTCATAAACGATATTCATGCCGATTCTTTCCTACTTTCGCAAAAGCGGGCCTTCTGCGCCTTTCACGGGCGACGACGCGGCGCGCATGAAACTCTACAAGAAGCTGCGTTTCCAGAGCTTCATCGCCGGCACGGTCGGTTACAGCCTCTATTACGTCTGCCGCACGAGCCTCAATGTGGTCAAGAAGCCGATCCTCGAAAGCGGGGCTCTCGACGCCACGCAGCTGGGCATCATCGGCTCGGCGCTGCTGTTCGCCTACGCCATCGGCAAGTTCGTCAACGGATTCCTCTCCGACCACAGCAACATCAAGCGTTTCATGGCCGCGGGACTGTGCGTCTCGGCCGTCGCCAACTTGTTGGTCGGGGCGCTGGGCTTCGCCAACGGCGGGGGCCTGGTCGGCAACATGACGCTCTTCATCGCCTTCGCCGTGATGTGGGGCATCAACGGGTGGTCGCAGTCGATGGGCGCGCCCCCGGCGATCATCGCCCTCTCGCGCTGGTACCCTCTGAGCAAGCGCGGCACCTACTACGGATTTTTCAGCGCCAGCCACAACCTCGGCGAGTTCCTTTCGTTCCTCTTCGTCGGGGCCGTCGTCGGCATCTTCGGCTGGCAGTGGGGCTTCGTCGGGTCGTCGGTGGCCGGGGTGTTGGGCGTGCTGGTGATCGTTTTCCTATTGCATGACACCCCCGAATCGAAGGGCCTGCCTCCGATAGAGGTGCTGACCGGCGAGGAGTCTCCCGAGCAAAGCCACGACCACGGGTCCACCTCCGAACTCCAGCGTTCGGTCATCCGCAACCCCTTCGTCTGGGTGCTGGCGTTGTCGAGCGCCTTCATGTACGTCTCGCGCTACGCCATCAACGGCTGGGGCGTGCTGTTCCTGCAAGAGGTCAAGGGATATTCGCTGGCCACGGCCACGCAGGTCATCTCGGTCAACGCCCTGTTGGGGATCGTCGGAACGGTCTTTTCGGGATGGTTGTCCGACACGCTGTTCCACGGCCGCCGCAACGTGCTGGCTTTCGGTTTCGGCGTGCTGAACACCGTCGCCCTGTGCCTGTTCCTCTACTCGGGCGACAGCATGTTCGTCAACCTGTTGAGCATGGTGTTGTTCGGCATGGCCATCGGGGTGCTGATCTGCTTCCTGGGCGGGCTGATGGCCATCGACATCGTGCCGCGCGAAGCCACGGGGGCGGCACTCGGAATCGTCGGAATGGCCAGCTACGTCGGCGCCGGGTTGCAGGACATCGTCAGCGGTTGGCTCATCAATTCGGGCAAGACGGTCACCGACGGTGTCACGACCTACGATTTCGATACGGCGATCGTCTTCTGGATCGCGGCTTCGGCGCTGTCGTTCATCCTTGCGCTGTGCGTAACGAAAAAAAAGTAATATAGATGAAAAAAATTCTTTTTATACTATTTGGGGTCACAATTGCAAACGGCTGTTCTCAGAAGGAGATTGTCCTGCGAACAATGACCTATAATACTTATAGCGGGCGTAATGCCGGAATCGAAGCCATTGCCGATGCAATTCGTCGCAACAATCCGGATTTGGTAGCTTTGCAGGAAGTTGAACGTTTTACTGAACTAAATCCCGGCGACACACCAGCCGTATTGGCCGAGATGACGGGCTTGAAATATCACGCCTTCATTCATGCACTCGACATTCGTACCGGAGGGGATTATGGGAATGTCATCCTCTCGAAATACCCGATTCTGGAAGAGCGTAGTTTCAGATTGGGAATACCGGGACGAGATTACATGAGGTCTTTTGGATATGTCCGGATTCGTAAGCAGGGACATGACATCTGTTTTGCCACGACGCATCTTGATCACAAAGCCGATGATTCTTTGCGGATAGCGCAAATTAGAGAAATACTTCGCTTAACGGAGCATATCAATATTCCGATTATTTTGGGCGGAGATATGAATGCCCGGCCGGAGGAGGCTCCGATTCAATTATTGGCATCCAGGTTTGACGTGGGCAACTCTTGCTCGGAGCTGACGACCGACGACGATGGAGGGAAAACGATTGATTATCTGATGTATACTCCCGGGTCTGCTTTCGAAGTAATTTCTCATGAAGTAGATTATGCCGCTGCAAAAGCTTCGGATCATTATCCTGTTTTGGTAACTTTCAAATTGGCCTCTTTTTTATAACTGACATGGCAGGAATATTATTCGTGACAACATTATTCCCCTCTTAATCTCTTCACATCGTCGAGCAGTCTTTTTGCTTTCCGCTCCTTAATGGTCGCCCGCTCTAATTGTTCGGCCCGCCGCCTTACGGCTTCTTCGTAGCGTTCGACTTGGTTTCGGACGGTATCGCGTATGGCTGTGTATTGCTCATCCCGGAATACCGTTTCCAACTCCGTCAACTCCTTTTCGCCGATTTTCCCGCACATCTTCACGTAACGGTATTTCAGGTCGTTCACGGCCAACCGCCGATTGTTCTCCGAGATTCGGTAGATGAATGCAGCTTGCAGGAAAATACATCCAAGCATGGCGAACATCGTCAGAAATGTTTTCGAGGATTTAATGTCGAGCGTATAGATGTGGCGGTGTTCCTGCACAGGCAGGTTTTCGGGCATTGCCGCTGCTTCGACGGCTTGTCCTACCTGCTCGATCAACGTACGCGTCTGCCTATTCTCCTTGTCGATCACCTCCAGTCTCCCAGCTAACTGTGTCAGCAGCGTATTATATTTGTCAGCCATCGCTTGCTCTCGTCCGTTTTGCACTTCAGGCAATGTTATCCGTTTACGCAGTTGTTCGAGTAGCTGTGCAATCTGTCCCTGCGAAAGTTCCGCGGCCTCTATCAGTCGCTCGATCCGTTCCAGTTGTACATTCTCCAAACCCGCGTTTCCTGCGCCGCCTGCTTTGGCGTTTTTGATGGCTTTGACAAGCGTTTCTTTGAGGTCTTCGTACATCTCGATCGAGAGGTCGATCTTATTTTCATTGTTCATGATTTTTAAGATTTTCTAATTCGGTTACAGTTTCATTTTGGCTCTTCTTTTCTGTTCTTCCATCCTGCGGCGGTGCTCCGCCGCGGCTATGGCCATCGCTTCAGCCGCGGCATCGAGCAGCGCCGTGATTCGTGCTATATGCTCTTCGGGACTTTCTCCCGGCTTGCGCTGTAACTGCTCGGCGGACACTCCGACGGGCGAACTGGCCGGCGGCAGCGGAATCCCGCCTGCCTTTCCGAGGTTTACCGACGGCGGTTCTTCGCGCGTGCCGCCGCTACCCATATCGCCGAACAGCCCTGCAAATGCCGAACGGTAATTGCCTGCCGCCGTCGAGAGGTTTCCGAGGAGCGTGGCCCGGTGCTGGGTCTGCTGTTGAATATGGTTGAAGCGGTTGTCGAGTTTCGTAAAGCTGAATGCCCTGTCGATCTTCGAGCCGGAGAACTCGAAGCCGTTTTTCGAGAACAAAACCCCTTGTTTGCGGTCGGTATTTCCGCAATATTTGTAGCGCATCGTAATACCTTGATCTTTTAACTTACGTTCCAGCTCGTTCCAGTTTTTGCACTTGGGCAGGCTGCCTTCGATCGCATCGTAGATTTCGTATTGGCTCTTGTCCGGTTCGCGCAGCTGTTCCCGACGCACTTCCTCTTTACCCGGTGCGAGGTATAGCCCGTATTTCTCGGTCAGCTCCCGGCAGACCTTGGCGTTGCGGATCTTGATGTTCTTGTCCGAAATGGTCTGCCCGTTGTTCCCGACCCGGTTGTAAACCAGATGACAGTGCGGATGGGGCTGGTCGAGATGGCGAACCAAGAGATACTGCGTATCGGTGATGCCCATCTTCTGCATATACTCCTTCGCGATCCGCGTCATCAGGGCGTCGGTCATCCGCGGAGCGTCCTTGGGTGAAAAAGACAGGGAGATATGCCCGACGGTGTTTTTTAGCCGTGGGTTCAATAAGGTCTGGTCTTTGAAGTCCTGCACCATATCCTTTACTTCCGGAGGCATAATGCCTTCGGCTTCCAGTATCCGGGATTCCTCTTTCATCACATAACCCACCGTCCCCGAAAAGGACGAAGCGGATATTACCTTACCGACCATCGCATATCTGCTTCAGGAGTTTTTCGATAGCCGTGACGATCGCCGCATGCCGTGCCCTGACAGCCGCCAGACCTTTGACATTGGCCAGCCGGGTCAGCTGGTTCAGATTTCGGGCGACGCCTTTCAGTTGGGCCATGAAATCCAGTTGTTCGCGGGTGATCCGTGCTCTTACCGTTCCTCGGTCGATCAGTTGGCGCAGAACCTCGGCAGGCGGTTGCCCGGCCTCGCGGCAAAGGGCCGAGAATCGGAGTTTCCGTTCGGGGCTGAGCCGCGTGCTGACGACGTATTTACGGATGCGGCCGATGCCGACTTTCGGCCGACCGCCCTGTTTGCTGTATGTTTTTTTCGGTGTTTCCATGATAAGTGGGTTGTAAGCATTTTTTTGTTCAGACCATCGGGATTTTACGCCGGCCAGCGGGGAAGGCGGAGTTTTCGTTTACGAAAACACAACCTTGCCTTCCTTAAATCTTTACCCCTTTCCGACGCGGTGGTTCAATTTCCGCCGTTTCCGCTTTCAGGGCTTGCAGATTATTCCGAAGAGTCTGAACGGCCTTTGTTTCGGGGGCGTTCTTCTGTGTCGAAGGCTTTTGTGTTCGGTCTTTTATGCGGGCGGTCAGATAGTCATTTACGTCCTTGTGCCCGCTGTAAAAACTGCTTTGGTCGATTAGCTCGCTGCGGGGGCAAAGACGGATCAGATCGGCAGTTGCCTTGCGTCCTGCCTCGTCGTTGTCGAAGAAGGTGTGGATCACCGGATGCCGGCTAAGAAACGGTACGGCTTTGGGCAGGTTGACGACCGAGTTCAGAACCGTGGCGTCGATGCGCAGTCGTTCGGGATGTTTCAGCGAGAGATATGCGAGGAAATCCATAAATCCCTCGAAAGCGATTACCGTATCGGAACGGTTGTCGA
>ERZ839741.1863-NODE-1863-length-21005-cov-6.686348_pt1 | contig 21005 bp, 17 predicted proteins | sample MGYA00519880_ERZ839741 | MGnify/ENA primary metagenome ERZ839741 (study PRJEB31850, sample SAMEA3708851) | human gut metagenome | biome: human gut; feature: human-associated habitat; material: faeces | place: China | collected 2014 ...
GCAAGAACATCCTTGTCGGCTACATGAACTGGGAAGGCTACAACTACGAGGACGCTATCCTCCTCAACGAGCGCCTTGTCATGGAGGACGTGTTCACCTCCCTGCACGTCGAAGAGTACGAGTGCGACGCGCGCGACACCAAGCTCGGCCCCGAGGAGATCACCCGCGATATCCCCGGCGTCGGCGAGGACGCTCTGAAGTACCTCGACGAGCGCGGCATAATCATGGTCGGCGCGGAAGTCACCGCGGGCGACATTCTGGTCGGCAAGGTCACTCCGAAGGGCGAGACCGATCTGACCGCCGAGGAGCGTCTGCTCCGCGCAATATTCGGCGAGAAGGCGCGCGAAGTGCGCGACACCTCGCTCAAAGTTCCCCACGGCGAGAGCGGCATCATAGTCGACGTCAAGGTCTTCACCCGTGAAAACGGCGACGAGATGAGCCCCGGCGTCAATCAGGTCGTCCGCGTGTATATCGCGCAGAAGCGCAAGATATCCGTCGGCGACAAGATGGCCGGCCGCCACGGCAACAAGGGCGTCGTCTCCCGCATCCTGCCGCGTGAGGATATGCCTTACCTGCCCGACGGCACCCCGCTGGACATCGTTCTGAACCCGCTGGGCGTTCCGTCCCGTATGAATATCGGTCAGGTTCTTGAAGTTCACCTCGGCTACGCGGCTCAGGCTCTGGGCTGGAAGGTCGCCACCCCGACCTTCAACGGCGCAAACGAGACCACCATCCGCGAGACTCTGCGTCAGGCAGGTCTCCGCGAGGACGGCAAGAGCGTCATGTACGACGGCCGTACCGGCGAGAAGTTCGACAACGACGTCACCGTCGGCTGGGTCTACTTCCTCAAGCTGCACCACCTTGTTGACGATAAGATCCATGCCCGTTCCACCGGCCCCTACAGCCTCGTCACCCAGCAGCCGCTCGGCGGCAAGGCGCAGTTCGGCGGCCAGCGCTTCGGCGAAATGGAAGTCTGGGCGCTCGAAGCCTACGGCGCGGCCTACACTCTGCAGGAGATACTCACCGTCAAGTCCGACGATGTCACCGGCCGTGTCAAGACCTACGAGGCCATTGTCAAGGGCAACAACATCCCGCAGCCCGGCGTGCCGGAATCCTTCAAGGTCCTGGTCAAGGAGCTGCAGAGCCTCTGCCTCGATATCCGCGTTCTCGACGAGAACGGCGAGGAGATCGAGCTGAAGGACGACGATGACGACGATTTCATCCCCGAAATGAAGGATGAGCTGTATCAGGCCGATGACAGCGAGATAGAGGAGGGCGGCTTCACGATTGAGGACGCACCCGACGATCTCGGCGCCGACTTCGGCGATTTCGATGACAGCGATGATAATAGCGAGGAGGATATGTGATGAGCTACACACCGTTTGACGCAATTCAGATAGGTATCGCCTCCCCGGAGATGATCCGCAGCTGGTCCTACGGCGAGGTCAAAAAGCCGGAGACCATCAACTACCGCACGCTCAAGCCCGAACGGGACGGCCTGTACTGCGAGCGTATCTTCGGACCGACCAAGGACTGGGAGTGCCACTGCGGCAAGTATAAGAAGATCCGCTACAAGGGCAAGATCTGCGACCGCTGCGGCGTGGAAGTCACGCGCGCCAAGGTCCGCCGCGAGCGCATGGGCCACATCGAGCTCGCCACGCCCGTTTCCCACATCTGGTATTTCAAGGGCATTCCGTCCCGCATGGGCCTGCTGCTCGACATCAGCCCCCGCATCCTGGAAAAGGTGCTGTATTTCGCCGCTTATATCGTCACCGATCCCGGCGAGACCCCGCTGATGCGCAACCAGATCCTTTCTGAGAAGGAATACCGCGATATGCGCGAGAAGTATGAGGACGATTTTGACGCCGGTATGGGCGCCGAGGCCGTCAAGAAGCTCCTCCAGCAGATCGACCTCGAATCCTTGTCCGAGCAGCTCCACGCCGAACTCAAGAGCGCGAGCGGCCAGAAGAAGGCCCGTATCGTCAAGCGCCTTGAGGTCGTGGATGCGTTCCGCATCTCCGGCAACAAGCCCGAGTGGATGATCATCGACGTGCTGCCCGTCATTCCGCCCGAAATTCGCCCGATGGTCCAGCTCGACGGCGGCCGCTTCGCGACCTCCGACTTAAACGACCTCTACCGCCGCGTCATCAACCGCAACAACCGCTTGAAGCGCCTCATTCAGCTCAACGCGCCCGACATCATCGTGCGCAACGAGAAGCGCATGCTGCAGGAAGCGGTCGACGCGCTGATCGACAACGGCCGCCGCGGCCGCGCCGTCACCGGTGCGAACAACCGCGCACTCAAGTCCCTTTCCGACATGCTCAAGGGTAAGCAGGGCCGCTTCCGTCAGAACCTGCTCGGCAAGCGTGTCGACTACTCCGGCCGTAGCGTTATCTGCGTCGGCCCTGAGCTGAAGATCTACCAGTGCGGTGTGCCGAAGGAAATGGCACTCGAGCTGTTCCGCCCCTTCATCATGAAGAAGCTCGTCGAGGACGGCGCCGCCAACAACATCAAGTCCGCCAAGAAGATGGTCGATAAGGGCCGCACCGAGGTCTGGGACGCGCTCGACGTCGTCATCAAGGATCACCCCGTCATGCTCAACCGCGCGCCGACGCTCCACCGTCTCGGTATTCAGGCGTTCGAGCCGGTGCTGGTCGAGGGCCGCGCCCTCAAGCTCCACCCGCTGAACTGCACGGCATTCAACGCGGACTTCGACGGCGACCAGATGGCTATTCACGTGCCCCTGTCTGCCGAGGCGCAGGCCGAGGCCCGTATCCTGATGCTCTCTGCCAACAACCTGCTGCGTCCTCAGGACGGCGGCCCTGTCACGGTGCCGACGCAGGATATGGTTTTGGGTTCCTACTACCTCACGTTCGAGCGCTTTGAAAACGGCGTTTCCCAGATGGATAACGACGAGTTCTGGCCGCAGGACATTGACTTTGCCCTTGCCGGCAAGCGCTACGACGAGCTGACCGACGAAGAGAAGGCCAGCGTGAATCTGCACGTTTACCGCGACGAGGACGAGGCCATGCTCGCCTACAACGACCACCTCATCGGTATCCACCAGCCCATCCTTGTCCGCACGGTCAAGCAGATGCCGGATGGCACCATGGGCAGCAAGGTCGTGCGCGTCACCATCGGCCGCATCATCTTCAACCGCAACATCCCGCAGGACCTTGGCTTTGTGAGGCGCGTGGATGAAAACGGCGAGCCGACCGAAAACTACTTCGACTACGAGATCACCGAGGTCTGCGGCAAGAAGCTGCTCGGCAAGATCGTCGACCGCACGATCAAGCTGCACAACTTCACCATCGCGGCCGAAGTGCTCGATAACATCAAGGCCACGGGCTACAAGTTCTCCACCCGTGCGGCCATCAGTATCTCCGTTGCGGATATGACCATTCCGCCGGCAAAGTACACCCTCATTGCCGAGACCGAGCAGCGCGTCGTCGACATCGAAGACCAGTTCAAGATGGGCTTCATGACCGAGGACGAGCGCTACCGCGCCGTCGTCAAGGAGTGGGAAAAGACCACCGCGGACGTCACCGACGCCCTGCAGAAGAACATGGACCGCTACAACCCCATCTTCATGATGGCGGACTCCGGCGCCCGTGGTTCGATGAAGCAGATCCGTCAGCTGACCGGTATGCGCGGCCTGATGGCCAACACCGCCGGTAAGACGATCGAGATCCCGGTCAAGGCAAACTTCCGCGAAGGTCTGTCCGTCCTTGAATACTTCACCTCCTCCCGAGGCGCCCGTAAGGGCCTTGCCGATACGGCTCTTCGTACGGCAGACTCCGGTTACCTGACCCGCCGAATGGTCGACGTCTGCCAGGATGTCATCATCCGCTCCGACGACTGCGGCGCGACCCGCGGCATCACGATCAGCGAGATCAGCGAGAACGGCCAGGTCATCGAAAAGTTCTCCGAGCGCGTCAACGGCCGCTATCCGGTCCACGACGTGATGAAGCCCGGCACGGACGAGGTCCTCATTTCCAAGGATCACATGATGACCCCCGAGGATGCCGACCTCATGGAGAAGTTCGACATCCACTCCGTCGAGATCCGCACGGTGCTTACGTGCAAGGCCCACAGCGGCGTTTGCGCGAAGTGCTACGGCATGAACCTTGCCACGAGCAAGCCCGTCGGCCCCGGCGAGGCGGTCGGTATCATCGCGGCCCAGTCCATCGGCGAGCCCGGTACGCAGCTGACGATGCGAACCTTCCACACCGGCGGCGTTGCGGGCGGCGATATCACCCAGGGTCTTCCGCGAGTCGAGGAACTGTTTGAGGCGCGCCGTCCCAAGAAGATGGCGACCCTCGCCGAGATCGGCGGTAAGGTCCGCTTCGAAGAGGCGACCAAGGGCAGCCTGCTCAACATCATCGTCACCGCGGACGACGGCGACAACCGCATCTACTCGGTGCCGCACACCGGCCTGCGCGTGAACGACGGCGACGTCATCGCCAAGGGCACGCAGCTGCAGGACGGCGCGCTGTCCCCGCACGATATCCTGCGTATCCGCGGCACGTCCGCCGTTCATGACTACCTCATTCAGGAAGTTTTGAAGGTTTACCGTCAGCAGGGCGTTGACATCAACGATAAGCATATCGAGGTCATCGTCCGCCAGATGATGCGCAAGGTGCGCGTCGAGGAGTCCGGTGACACGAATCTGCTCTCCGGCTCTATGGTGGATCTGCTTGAGTATGAGGATGCCAACGAGGAGATCCGCGCGCGCAATGCCGCGGGCGAGGTCAACGCCGAGACCGGCGAGCCGCTGCAGGAAGCCATTGCCACGCAGCTGCTCATGGGTATCACGAAGGCCTCTCTTGCGACCGACAGCTGGATGTCCGCCGCGTCCTTCCAGGAGACCACGAAGGTCCTGACTGAAGCCGCCATCAAGGGTAAGGTCGACCACCTTGTTGGTCTGAAGGAGAACGTCATCATCGGTAAGCTCATCCCCGCCGGTGCAGGCTTGAACGCCTACCGCGAGTTTGCTGAGGAGATCGTTCCCGAGCCTGAGAAGCCCGAGGAAGAGCCGCACGAGCCGCGCATCATCACGAATGCCGTCGAAGTGTGAGTTAAGACCTCACGTATTGAATAGGTAAAAAGAGACGCGGAAAATTCCGCGTCTCTTTTTTGCCATTTTGGCGGAAAAAGGGAGAGCTTGACAGCCTCTTTTCAAAAGTTTGACGCGCCGGCGCGGAACGCACAAAAAAATTCGGGAAAAGCCCGTCGTTTCAGCGATTATTTTGTGTAGACAGCCATAAAAAACGCTTGACGGCTTGTGTGCCTCATGGTATAATTTCAACTTGCGTGGGTATGTCCCACGGAATTTGTCATACCGTCAGGAGGGACCTGCCGTGACGCCGGATCTGTCCACTTGCCGCAAGGTAGCGGGCATCAAGCAGACGATGCGTGCACTGCGGGAACACCGCGCGGAAAAGCTGTATATCGCCTGCGATGCAGACCCCGCCGTGCTTGCGCCGATCGAAGCGCTCGCACGCGAAGAGAACATCGCGATCGACGATCGCGCCACGATGGCGCAGCTTGGCCACAGCGCGGGCATCGCCGTTGGTGCGGCGGTGATCGCCGTTCTGAGAAATTAAGGTTTTTTCGGGATATTTTACCGATATCCTGTAAAAAATATATATCACATCATTTCAGGAAAGGAGAAACAAGAATGCCTACTTTTAACCAGTTGGTTCGCAAGGGCAGACAGCAGTCGACTTACAAGTCCAACTCCCCGGCTCTGCAGTATGGTCTTAACACGCTGAAGAACAAGGAGACCGACCTCGCCTCTCCCCAGAAGCGTGGCGTTTGCACCGCAGTTCGTACTGCGACCCCGAAGAAGCCGAACTCCGCTCTTCGTAAGATCGCCCGTGTCCGCCTCACCAATGGCTATGAGGTCACCGCTTACATCCCCGGCGTCGGTCATTCCCTGCAGGAGCACTCTGTGGTCATGATCCGCGGCGGCCGTGTGAAGGACCTCCCTGGTGTGCGTTACCACATCATCCGCGGCACTCTGGACGCTCAGGGCGTGCAGGGCCGTATGCAGTCCCGTTCCAAGTACGGCGCCAAGCGCCCGAAGCAGAAGTAAGGCTGCGACCTTGAAATGAGCTTTGCCGAAAAGGTTTGATATATATTTTTGTGTCATTCACCTCTTTGGCAGGCCGGAACACGATGGGGGAGAGCCCCATTCGCGAGTACCTATGATTTCTAAATTATAAGAAGGAGGGAAGCAAAGTGCCCAGAAGAGGTAATGTTCCCAAGAGAGAAGTTCTGCCCGATCCTATGTACAACAGCGTCCTGGTGACCAAGCTCGTCAACAGCGTGATGCTCGACGGCAAGAAGGGCGTCGCCCAGAAGGTCGTCTACAGCGCGTTCGACATGATCAAGGACAAGACCGGCAACGAGCCTCTCGATGTTTTCAACCAGGCCATGGAGAATATCATGCCCAGCCTGGAGACCAAGTCCCGCCGCGTCGGCGGTGCCACCTATCAGGTGCCGATGGAGGTCCGTCCCGCCCGTCGTCAGACCCTCGGTCTGCGTTGGCTGACGGCCTATGCCCGTGCCCGTGGTGAGCGCACCATGGCCGAGCGTCTGGCCGGCGAGATCATGGATGCTGCCAACAACAGCGGCAGCGCCGTGAAGAAACGCGAAGATACCCACAAGATGGCCGAATCCAACAAGGCATTCGCCCACTTCCGCTGGTAACGGAGGAACGAGAGAATTATGGCAAGAAAAGTCTCTCTGGAAAACACCAGAAATATCGGCATCATGGCCCATATCGACGCTGGCAAGACCACGACTACCGAGCGTATTCTGTACTACACCGGCGTCAACTACAAGATCGGCGAGACCCACGACGGTACCGCCACGATGGACTGGATGGCTCAGGAACAGGAGCGTGGTATCACCATCACCTCCGCTGCCACCACCTGCTACTGGAAGGGCAGCAAGAATCAGTTCCCGCAGACCCGCTTGAACATCATCGACACCCCGGGCCACGTCGACTTCACCGTTGAGGTCGAGCGCTCCCTGCGCGTTCTGGACGGCTCTGTGACCGTTCTCTGCGCCAAGGGCGGCGTTGAGCCCCAGTCTGAGACTGTGTGGCGTCAGGCCGATAACTACAAGGTCCCCCGCATGATCTACGTCAACAAGATGGATATCATGGGTGCGGACTTCTACAACGTTCTGCACATGATCCACGATCGTCTCAAGTGCAACGCTGTCCCCATCCAGCTGCCGATCGGCTCTGAAGACACCTTCAAGGGCATCATCGACCTGGTGGAGATGGACGCTGATATCTACTACGACGAGCTCGGCAAGGACATGCGCGTCGAGGAGATCCCCGAGGACATGCTCGAGCTCGCTCAGGAGTATCGCACCAAGCTCGTTGACGCTTGCGCCGACCTGAACGACGAGATCATGGAGCTGGCGCTCGAAGAGAAGCCCGTTCCTCAGGATCTCATCCGCAAGACCATCCGTCAGGCCACCATTGATAATAAGATGGTTCCTGTCACCTGCGGTACCTCTTACAAGAACAAGGGCGTTCAGAAGCTGCTGGACGCGATTGTCGACTACATGCCGTCCCCCGTGGATATCCCCGCGATCGACGGTGTGAACCCCGATACCGGTGAGGAAGATGTCCGTCACGCGGACGATAACGCTCCGTTCTCCGGTCTCGCGTTCAAGATCGCGACCGACCCGTTCGTCGGCCGTCTGTCCTTCGTTCGCGTGTACTCCGGTATTCTGAATACCGGTACCGCCGTTCTCAACTCCACCAAGCATCAGAGAGAGCGCATCGGCCGCATCCTGCAGATGCACGCCAACCACCGCGAGGATATCGAGTGCTGCTACGCCGGCGACATCTGCGCCGTCATCGGCCTCAAGAACACCACCACCGGTGATACGCTCTGCGATGAAAAGGCTCCGATCATTCTGGAGTCCATGGAATTCCCCGAGCCCGTGATCCGCGTCGCCATCGAGCCCAAGACCAAGGCCGGTCAGGAGAAGATGGGCATCGCGCTGATGAAGCTGGCTGAGGAAGACCCGACCTTCAAGACCTACACCGATGAAGAGACCGGTCAGACCATCATCGCCGGTATGGGTGAGCTCCATCTGGAGATCATTGTCGACCGCCTGCTCCGTGAGTACAAGGTCGAGGCGAATGTCGGCGCTCCTCAGGTCGCCTACAAGGAGACCATCACCAAGGCTGTCGATCAGGATACCAAGTACGCCCGTCAGAGCGGTGGTAAGGGTCAGTACGGTCACGTCAAGATCCATGTCGAGCCCAACGAGTCCGGCAAGGGTTACGAGTTTGTCAACGCCCTCGTCGGCGGCGCGATCCCCAAGGAATACGTTCCCGCGATCGATGCCGGTATTCAGGGCGCCATGCTCTCCGGTGTTCTCGCCGGTTACCCGGTCGTCGACGTCAAGGTCACGCTGTACGATGGTTCTTATCACGAGGTCGACTCCTCTGAAATGGCGTTCAAGATCGCCGGCTCCATGGCCTTCAAGGAGGCCTGCCAGAAGGCCGGCCCGACGCTGCTCGAGCCGATCATGAAGGTCTGCGTCATCGTCCCCGACGAGTACATGGGCGACGTGATCGGCGACCTCAACTCCCGCCGTGGTCAGATCCAGGGCTTCGAGGCCCGCAGCGGCGCGCAGCAGATCGACGCTTTCGTGCCTCTTGCTGAAATGTTCGGCTACGCGACTGACCTCCGCTCCTGCACGCAGGGCCGCGGCCAGTACACGATGGAGCCCGCGCATTATATCGAGATCCCGAAGAACATTCAGGAGAAGATCATCAACCAGCGCACGAACCGCGCCTGATAAAAAGGTATTGCAAAATACCGCGTTTTACGGTAAAATACCGGTGTATGTAAATGACACCGGCAAACAACGAAATTTTTTCATAGGAGGATCACTCTAATGGCTAAGCAGAAATTCGAGCGTACCAAGCCCCACGTAAACATTGGTACCATCGGTCATATCGACCATGGTAAGACCACCCTGACCGCTGCGATCACCAAGTTCCTCGCCCTCCAGGGCGGTGCTGACTACACCGATTACAGCTCCATCGATAAGGCTCCGGAAGAGCGCGAGCGTGGTATCACCATCAACACCGCTCACGTTGAGTACCAGACCTTCGACCGTCAGGGCCACAACTACAAGACCGGCGAGGATGGCCAGATCCAGGGCCGTCACTATGCCCACGTCGACTGCCCGGGCCACGCCGACTATATCAAGAACATGATCACCGGCGCTGCTCAGATGGACGGTGCTATCCTGGTCATCGCCGCTTCCGACGGCCCCATGGCCCAGACTCGTGAGCACCTGCTGCTCGCCCGTCAGGTCAACGTGCCTTCCGTTCTCGTTTTCCTGAACAAGTGCGACCAGGTCGACGATGAAGAGCTGCTCGAGCTCGTCGAGATGGAAGTCCGCGAGATGCTCGACTTCTACAGCTTCCCCGGCGACGAGACCCCGATCATCCGCGGCAGCGCTCTGAACGCCCTGATCTCCGAGTCCAAGGATCTCGACGCTCCCGAGTACAAGTGCATGCACGAGCTCATGGACGCTGTTGATACCTGGATCCCCACGCCCGACCGTAAGGCCGACCAGCCGTTCCTGATGCCCGTTGAGGACGTCTTCACGATCTCCGGTCGTGGTACCGTCGCTACCGGCCGTGTTGAGCGTGGCCAGCTCAAACTCAGCGAGGAAGTCGAGATCATCGGTCTGACCGACGAGCGCCGCAAGACCGTCGTCACCGGTATCGAAATGTTCCACAAGCTGCTCGACTACGCCGAGGCTGGTGATAACATCGGTACCCTGCTCCGTGGTGTTGCCAAGAACGAGATCGAGCGCGGCCAGGTTCTGTCCAAGCCCGGTTCCATTCACCCCCTCACCAAGTTTGTTGGTCAGGTTTACGTCCTGAACAAGGACGAGGGCGGCCGTCACACCCCGTTCTTCAACAACTATCGTCCTCAGTTCTACTTCCGTACCACCGACGTCACCGGCGTCATCACCCTGCCCGAGGGCACCGAGATGTGCATGCCCGGCGATAACGTCGACATGAAGGTCGAGCTGATCACCCCGATCGCTATCGAGAAGGGCCTCCGCTTCGCTATCCGCGAGGGCGGCCGTACCGTCGGTTCCGGCGTTGTCATCGAGACTGAGGTCTAATTGATCTCTCAAGGGTAATCCAAAGACTTCAAAAAGCAGCAGGTCGCAAGACCTGCTGCTTTCTTATCGCCTAAAATGGAAAGGAGTGCGAAGCCATCGGCTTCACACTCCTTTTATTCGTATTTGGCCCAAACCCAGCGGTCAAAATCATCCGAGCGGAAGGCGGCGAGCTTTGATGCATAGTCCGCATTGACTGTGGTGAAGTGCCGAAGGCCGTCGCTTGTCTGCACCAGCGGGTCGATGCTGCGTTTTTTGGCGGCGACCTTGACGGCGTAAGTACCCTCCGGCTTTTCTGCGCCGGACTGTGTGCCGGTGATGCGGCGATAATCCTGCCAGCGCGCGGCGAGGACCGGATCAGAGAGGAGCAGGGCGATGACATGAGGTTCGTCGAGGTAGAGATCATCCACCGTCAACACTTTGCGCTGCCGTGCCTCACGCAGGAGATCGGCCAATGCCTGCATGCTGAAGCGGTCCTCATCGGAGACGAACCACTCCGACTGCCGCAGCGAGAGCTGGGTAAAGATGTCGGCAATCTCCGCGTGCGCAAAGCAGAGCTCATCGACGTTTTCCTCGTTTTTGCCGACAAAGATGTCGTCAAAAATGCGTTTCAGCTCTGCTTTTGGACAGTGGAAAACAAGATGCGCGTTGCCGAGCGTATATTCGAGCCGGTCGGCGGAGAGACGGGGCGAATCGTTGTCGGCGATGGGATAGCGGTGGTAGTCGTCCACATCGTCGAGCGTCAGGCCGTTTTTATCGAGCAGCGCCATGAGTTCCGGCGACGAGGCGATCATCATGCGTGTGCGGCTTTCGGTCGATTCCTGCCGCATGTGGTCACCGTTCAGAAAGTCGACCACGTGGGCGAACGCGGGCGTCGCAATGTCATGCAGTAGTCCCGCGACAGATTGCTTCAAGTCATGCGTGAAGTGCCAGACGATGGCCGCTGTGCCGAGCGAATGCGTATAGCGCGAATACGGCGCAACGGCGTCGCGGTAGATGGGATAGGCCGTGTATTCGCAGCCGCAGTGCATGCCGACGCGCAAAAGCCGCTGCATCACGGGCGTTTCGGCCATGGCGAGGAGCTCCGGCGGCAGGGAAGCGGTGTAGATATCGGTATACATAATATCCTTTCCAAAAGAAAAGCGCCTTGCCGCGGCAAGGCGCTTTTTTGATTGAATCAGCCGATCTGGCGGGTCTCAACGGTCTCGTCGCACTCGACGCTGTCGATCTGCGCGCCGAGGTTGCGGAGCTTGCCGATGATATCCTCATAGCCGCGCTCGATATAGTGGACGTTCGAGACCTCGCTCGTGCCCTCAGCGGCCAGCGCGGCGATGACCATGGCGGCGCCCGCGCGGAGATCGTAGGCCTGCACGCTCGCAGCGGTCAGGTGGTCGACGCCTTCGATGACGGCGCTGCGGCCCTCGACGCGGATCTGCGCGCCCATGCGCGTCAGTTCGCCGACGTAGCGGTAACGGTTGTCCCACACGCCCTCGGTGACCATGCTCGTCCCCTCGGCAAGGCAGAGGGCAACGGTGATCTGTGGCTGCATATCGGTCGGGAAGCCGGGATAGGGCAGCGTCTTGACGTTGGTGCGGCGAAGCTTGCCCGAGCGGCGCACGAGCAGCGTGTCGTCCTGCTCCTCGACCTGCACGCCCATCTCCTGGAGCTTGGCGGTGATGCAGTCCATGTGCTTGGGGATGATGCCGCGCACGAGGACTTGTCCGCCGCAGGCGGCGACAGCCGCCATGTAGGTGCCCGCCTCGATCTGATCGGGGATAATGGCATACGTGCCGCCGTGGAGCTTGTCCACGCCGAAAATGCGGATGGTGTCGGTGCCGGCGCCCTTGATGTTCGCGCCCATGGAGTTTAAGAAGTTGGCAAGGTCGACGATATGCGGCTCCTTGGCAGCGTTTTCGATGACGGTGGTGCCGTCGGCGAGCGCCGCGGCCATCATAATGTTCATCGTCGCACCGACGGAGACCACGTCGAGGTAGACGTTCGCGCCCTTCATGCGGTCGCCGCTTGCCTTGGCGCAGATGAAGTCGCCCTCGCGCACCTCGGCACCCATGGCGGCGAAGCCCTTGACGTGCTGGTCGATGGGGCGCACGCCGCCGAAGTTGCAGCCACCGGGCATCGAGACCTCGGCCTCGCCGAAGCGGCCGAGCAGCGCGCCGATGAGGTAGTAGGAGGCGCGGATCTTGTGCGCGAGCTCCTGCGAGACCTGCGTGGTGGCAATATGGCGGCAGTCGATCTCAACATCGCTGCGGTTGAGGAAACGGACATTCGCGCCGAGCTGCTCTAAAATTTTGAGCAGCGCGGTCACGTCGGAGATCTGGGGAATATTTTCGATGCGGCAGACGCCGTCGACCAGAAGGGCGGCGGGAATGATGGCGACCGCGGCGTTCTTCGCGCCGCTGATGCGCACTTCACCAAAGAGCGGATGACCGCCCTGCACGATGTATTTCGTCATAGTAACTCCTTAATAAGAGACGGTGAGACTTCTTTTCGTTATCGTAAAAACAGCAGGGGAAAACCGCCTGCTCATGGTATTCACATAATACATCAACAGTATACCAAAAAAAACAGAAAAAGCAATGCTGCACAGTAAGAAATTAGAAATGCTGCAAGAAAAATTTCATTCTCGTGTGATCTCGCCGGTCTTGCAGTTCACATAATAACTGCTGACATCCGTGGAGATGCGCCACACGCCTTGCAGCCGTAGCGGCGAGGCAGACGACGTCTGGAGAAGATACCCTTCGTCCAGCGCGCGGACCTCGGTACATACGACGCCCGAAACGCTGCAATAGTCCAGAAAATGCACAAGCGCGTCGACCGCGTCGAGGCCGTCTGTGCGGCGGCCCTCGTCGAGCGCGGGCAGAAAGGTACCGGAAACGCCGGTGAGCGAGCTGTCGGAAAACGTGAGCGTCAAAGATGCGTTAAAGATGAGTTGTCCCTTTTCGCTGCGCATGCCCGTGACGCTGCCGCTGCCATCCGTGAGCTGGGAGGTGAGAAAAGTGTAGCCAAACGTTTTGAAAAGCTGTTTGCTAAAGCTCTCGGGATCGTCGACCGGTCGGGAGAGAAGCGCGTCGGCCGTGCCGCCGGAGCGGATGGAACACGAGCCGTATTCGCCGGTGAAGCGGCTCACACCGCCGCCGGAATCGCTGCTCTCGGCAGTGCCGAGCAGGGCGGAGGCGAAAGCCTCTTCGCGTGCGGCGTCGCGCTCAAGCGAGAGGGAGAGGTGCGTTTCCTCATCGGGCAGCAGCGCGCGGTCAAAGGCGACGCCGTTTTTTTCAAAAAGCGTGCAGAGCTGCTCGACGCGGCGCTCGTTCGAGTCGTGCTCCTCGGCGCGGCGGCTGAGCAGCAGAAAGAGCAGAAACGCGTTGACGAGCAGCAAAATGACGATGACGATATTTTTGAGCCGCGAGGTTTTCATGTTCGGGCGTCCTTTCCGGAAAGATCAGTCGGCAAACCAGCCGACGCCGACGGTGTCCGCGCCGTGCTCGTCGTAGCAGACGTGCAGCTCGGCGCTCAAATATTTGCTGTCCGCGATGGCCGCGGCCTGCCGGATGGGCAGCAGCAGTGCGGGCGAATCGCTGAGCGTATAGCTGCGGCAGTGGAGGGAAAATTCCGTGATGGTCTGGTCTTCGATCGTGACCGTGGCGGCGTGGCTGCCGTCGGAAAAGCGCAGCGGCGTACCGCCGACCGCATAGTCAAAGCTCACGGTGAAGCGCTTGTTGCTGCTGTCGATCTCGCTGAGATAGAGCTCGGCGTCGCCGCTTACGTCGCGAAGCAGCGTGAAGGCGAGGCGCTGCGCGCCCGCGACGGCTTCGAGCATCGTGGGCTTTCCGGTCGAGGCGGCGGAGACATAGTAGAGCGAGCCCGCCTCGGCCTCGTCCGCACCCTGATAGAAGACGCTGCCGTCGGGCTCAAGGCGCAGCGTGCCGTAGACCTCTTTGATAATGGTGCTGCCGGAGGAGTCGGTGTAGCCGCTTTCCGTGTGGGGGTTGAACTCCGCAAGGCGCAGAAATGTCGCCTGATCGGTGAGGGCATTGCTCGCCGAGAGCGTGTAGCGCTGCGGCGGTTCGCTGAAAATGAGCGTGTAGGGCGAGAGCTGAGAGAACTCGCCGGAGAGCGAGAACGCAAAATCTGTGCCGTTGCCATCGAGCGAGGCGAGCGCTTCGCGCAGTGTCGCGCTGCTTATCGCCGTCCGGCTGACAAAAAAGCCCTGATTGGCGTCCTGTAAGTAGAGCGTTGCGCCGTTTTCCGCGGGGCAGAGCACAAGCCGCGTGACGCGCAGGAGCGAGGACTCCGGCGCGTCGTTGACGCCGAGAATGCGGCTGAGCACTTCGAGCGGCGTGGGGGCCTCCAGATCGAGGTAGATGCTGCTCGCGTGCAGTGCGGTGAGCAGCTTTTCACCGCTGCACGCTTCATAAGTGGTAGCAGAGCCAAGCGCCTCGCCGAAAAACGCGCCGGCGAGCTCAAAATCTGTGTCAAGCGTCGTGATGGCGCTGAGCCCGTAGCGGGCGTATTCGTTCGTGAACACCACGCGCACGGGGAGCGCGAGCTCGGTCAGATCGGTGGTGACGGCGGTATCGGTCGAGGTGTCGCCCGCGAGCCAGTCCTGCGCGAGCTCGTAGGGCGTCTTGCCCGCAAGGTCGCCGACAAGCGGCGTCTGGATCAGAAGCAGCACGGCGGTAACGGTCAAAACGGCGATCGCGGCGTTTTGCAGATGGCTCATGAGCGTGGCGTTCTTATTCATGGGAATCCTCCCCGCCGATGGGCTGGGTGATGGGCAGCTCTAAGCGGACGGTCGTGCCGGGGCCGGGGCGGTCAACGAGCGTGAGCGAGCCGTGGTGACGCTGGACGATCTCCGTCGCGATGGAAAGGCCGAGGCCTGTGCCGCCGGATTCGCGCGATCTTGCTTTGTCGACGCGGTAGAAGCGCTCGAAAATGCGGCTGCGGTCGGTCTCGGGAATGCCGATGCCGTCGTCCGCGACCTCCATCCAGACAGTTTCGCCCTCGCTGCCCGCGGTGACACGGATGTGGCCGCCGTCGGGCGTGTACTTGACGGCATTGCTGAGGACGTTGAGCATGACCTGCTCGATGCGGCCGCGATCGCCCATGATGAGCGGGAGATTTTCGGTATAGTCGTGCGTGAGCTCGTGCTTGTGGCGGCGGGCCTCAAGCTCCGTCGAGCGGAGCACGGAGTCGATGGCGGCGGAGAACGGGAAGCGCGCCATATTCATCTCGCTGCGGCCGGAGTCAAGGCGCGAGAGCGTCAGAAGGTCCTGCACGATGTGGGTCATGCGGTCTGTTTCGCTGATGACGACATCGAGGAAGTCGTTTTCCGTCTCGCGGCTCAGATCGTCGCCTGCCTCGCGGATGGTCTCGGCATAAGAGCGGACATTGGTGAGGGGGGTTCGCAGCTCGTGGGAGACATTGGCGACAAATTCCTTGCGGCGCTCCTCGGTCTTGCGGTGCTCGGTCACATCGTGCAGCACGATGAGAACGCCGCCGCTCTCCTCATCGGAGAAGGGGGCGAAGTAGAGCTCTACGCTGCGCTCGCCGACGGAAAGTTCCCCTTCCACATAGTCGCTGCGCTGCATGGTGATGACATGGGAAAACGGGCAGATGGATTCAAACAGCTCGCTGTACACGCACTCGTCCGCCGTGCGGCCAAGCAGCTCGCACGCGGCGGGGTTGCAGTGGATGAGCTTGCCGCTGCCGTCGTAGGCGACGACGCCATCGCTCATGTGGAGAAACAGCGTGTCGAGCTTGTTGCGCTCGTTCTCCACGGCTTCGAGCGTGGAGTGGAGCACGGACGCCATGTCGTTGAATGTGGTGGTCAGAACGCCGATCTCGTCCGTCGATTCGACAGCAAGCGTTTCGTCAAAGTCGCCGGTCGCGATGCGCTCGGCGCCCTCGGTCAGTTTTTCAATGGGGTCGATCATGGTCTTGGCGAGCAGGAACGACAAAAGCACCGAGACGAGAAGACCGACGAGCAGTGCTTGCAGAATGATGAACAGCAGCTCAGAGTTCAGCGACGAGACCGTGGTGCGGCTGTCGCGGATGTAGATGATGAAGCTGTTGTCGCCGCCGGAGATGGGGATGGCAACATCCATATAGCTTGCGGCAAGGTCGCTGTGATCGCCGACCTCGCCGTTGCGCGCGGTGAGGATATTTTCCGTCTGCTCCAAAAGCTGGCCGTCCTCGTTGCTCGAAGCAAGCACTTCGCCGCTGCGGCCGTCGAGAACATAGTAGTTGCGGTTGCGCGAGTCAATGCTCAGTGTGCCGGAGTAGGCCTCGAGCATCGTTTGCAGGCGCGCGGCGCCGTCCTCCTGCGCGGCCTCTTCGCGCAGTGAGCTCACGAACGCGGCGTTGGACTCGCCGAACACTTCGCTCATCTGCTCGTAAAAATCGTCAATATAGAAGTTCGTGACGCTGGTCATCAAAAACGCGCCCACCACCGCCATCAGAGAGGTGACGAGCAGCAGCATGATCATCACGAGCTTCATATGCAGGCTGCGGAACATAGCAGGAGACTCCTTTCCCGGAAAAGTGCGCGCAACTTACGCCTGCGCGGAGAAATAATAGCCCACGCCGCGGCGCGTGAGGATGTAGGCCGGCGCGGCGGGGTTGTCCTCGATCTTTTCGCGCAGGCGGCGGACGGTGACGTCCACCGTGCGCGCGTCGTCGCCGACGTAGCCATAGTTCCAGACCTGCTCCATCAGGTCGACGCGGGAGAAGACCTTGCCGGGGTGGCTGGCGAGGAACGTCAAAAGCTCATACTCGCGCTGTGTGAGGTCGATGGGCACGCCGTTTTTGCGCACCTGAAAGCTGTCGGTGTTGATGGTGATGCCGCCGCCGGCGCTCATGGCGTTGTCCTCCGCCGCGGGAGCGGAGAGCATCGTTGTGCGGCGGATGTTCGCTTTGACGCGCGCGAGCAGCTCGCGCATGGAAAAGGGCTTGGTGATGTAGTCGTCCGCGCCGATCTCAAGGCCCAAGATCTTGTCCTCCTCCTCTTCGCGCGCGGTCAGGATGATGACGGGCACGTTGTCGCCCTCGGCGCGCAGCGCGCGGCAGACGTCAAAGCCCATCATTTTGGGCATCATCACGTCAAGAAGAATGAGGTCGGGCTTTTTCTCGCGCGCCATGGCAAGGCCCGCCTCACCGTCGTAGGCCTCGAGCGTGTTATAGCCGGTGCGCTGGAGGTTGAAGCGGATGATATCGACGATGTTTTTCTCGTCCTCGACAATGAGGACGGTCTTCTTCTGTTCCATCAGTTTTCTTTCTCCTGTCTCTCTTTTTGCGCTGTGCGCAGGGCGTGGACCTTGAGGATACCGCAGACGGTCTTCGCATCTTCGATCTCGCCGCGCATCACACGTGCGAGCATGTCGGAAAACGGCGTGCGGTAAAGCTCTAAAAACTCGTCCTCGTCAGGATTTTGCTCACCGAAGGTCAGACCCTCGGCAAGATAAAGGTGCAGCACCTCGCTGTAGCAGCCGGGGGAGACGAGGAGCTTGCCGAGATTCGTCATGCGCTTCGGCGTTGCGCCCGTTTCCTCCTTCAGCTCACGCAGCGCGGCCTCATCGGGGTCCTCGCCACGCTCCAGTTTCCCTGCGGGAATTTCCTCAAGCACACGGGAGAAGACGTAGCGGTACTGCTTCACGGTGAGCACGTTGTCGTTTTCGTCAAGAGCGACGATGGCGACACCGCCGGGATGCTCGGCGACTTCGCGTACGCTCGTTCTGCCGTTTGGCAGGAGCACGTCGTCGCGGTAGATATGCAGAATTTTTCCCTCGTAGATCGTCTCGCGGGAAAGCTGGCGTTCGGTCAGATCCATGATAAAACTGCCTCCTGAGTGCGGCGGATCGCCGCCAAAGCATGGGATAGATACTAAAATTATAGCACGGCGGCGGGCGGAATTCTACTATAAATTAAAGTGGATGGGCAGAATAGAGCGGAATGCGGCGCTTTTTCGAATTGTTACGTTTTTGTGACAGCCCTTGTGCTGGGCGAAAAAGTATGCTACACTATCATGGAAGCGCAAAGGAGGCGATGTGCCGTGGCGGAGAAAAAAGGGATAAAAATCGCGGCGCAGAACCGCAAGGCGTTCCACGACTATTTTGTCGAAGACCGCTACGAGGCGGGCATCGAGCTCAAGGGCACGGAGGTCAAGTCCATCCGCGCCGGCACGCTCAACCTGAAAGACAGCTATGTCATCGTCAAAAACGGCGAGGCGAACGTGCTGTCGATGCACATTTCGCCCTACGACAAGGGCAATATCTTCAACCATGACCCCGACCGGCCCAAAAAGCTCCTTCTGCACAAGCGCGAGATAGGCAAGCTCTATTCGCTCATCAAGCAGGACGGCTACGCGCTGATCCCGCTGAGCGTTTACTTCAAGGACGCGCGCGTGAAGGTCGAAGTCGGTGTGTGCAAGGGTAAGAAAAACTACGACAAGCGCGAGGACGCCGCCAAGCGTGACGCCAAGCGCGAGATCGACCGCGCGATGAAAGCGCGGAGATAAGGAGAGAAATTATGGCAAATCCGATCGTGACCATCGAAATGGAAAGCGGCGCGGTGATGAGCGGCGAACTCTATCCAGAGATCGCGCCCAACACCGTCAACAACTTCATCGCGCTGGCAAACTCCGGTTTTTACGACGGCGTGGTGTTCCACCGCGTCATCCCCGGCTTTATGATTCAGGGCGGCGACCCGGACGGCAACGGCACAGGCGGCCCCGGCTACGAGATCAAGGGTGAATTTTCCGCCAACGGCTTCAAGAACGATCTTAAGCACACGCTGGGCGTTCTCTCGATGGCGCGCACGATGATCCCCGACAGCGCGGGCAGCCAGTTTTTCATCATGGTGGCCGACGCGCCGCACCTTGACGGTCAGTATGCGGCGTTTGGTAAGATCACCGAGAATGCGCAGGCCGCTGTGGATATCTCCCGCGTGAACCGCAACATGTACAACGACATGCCGAAAAAGCCACAGGTCATCAAGACCATCCGCGTGGATACGCAGGGCGTTGACTATCCCGAGCCGGAGAAGATGTAATTTCATTTCCTTTTGCTTTCGCATACCTGACGGGTTTCCCGTATTCGCGGCGCACTTGTCGTGCGCCGCTCACACGGGGGCGTACCGGTTTCGACGGGGGTGTGGAGGCAGGATAAGCGGGCAGAGGCGCCTGGCCTCTATAAAACGGGTAACTTATAAATTAAAGAACAACAACGAAGTTGCTCTCGCGGCCTAAGTAGGCGGCCGTCTGAACCGGAGAGGCCACGGACCGGGGAAGGCGTCGTAAACGTGGCGTCCGTGAGGCGGGAAAGAGTTGACCTGCCCACGCATCATGACTCTACCAAAGCGTAAGGTCCGTCAGGTGTCCTTGCGCGGAGGGAATGTTTAAATCCTGACTGCGCCCGGAGAAAGTCCTGTTAAAGTGCTTTCGGACGCGGGTTCGACTCCCGCCGCCTCCACCAAAAGTCTCGCCGTGATTTTAGTCAAATTGCGGCGGGCTTTTTGCGTTGACACATTGATGTTTGAATTGGACAGGGAAGTGTATTGTATGAAAAAAGTTCTATCGGTATCAATAAAGACGATCATCTTTTTTGTGGGTTGGGCCATATGCGTATCGGTTATCCCGATACCGGATACCGCAAGTGCGGTAATCTGGAGATTTTGGGCAGAACTGATCCCGCTTTTGTCCGTTATTGCGATCACACTTATTTTCTGGCTGGCAGATCAGAAAAAGATACGATTACATCTGACCGGGAAGCCTGTTTATAACATCATATTGGGCGGCGTAACAGGGACGATTTGGCTGGGGGCATCTGTGGGGATATTATCTATCCTCGGAGTTGTACAGATAGAGGGCAAAAATCAAATCGCTATGCTGTGGTTGTGGCTGCTTGCGGCTTTTCTCAATACCGTTATGCAGGAAATGCTGGTTCGCGGCTATTTATACCAGATGATAAAAAGTAACGGTAGCATCGCCGCCGCGATTATCGTATCTACGGGCTTATTTACATTTGCGCACGGCGGCGCGTTTGAGGCAGGAATCCTTCCTGTGCTCAATGTCATCACAATGAGCCTTTTTATGACGGCGGTTTTGGAATACACGGGTTCCTTGATCGCGCCGATCGTGATCCATTTTTTGTGGAACGGTGTGGGCGCGATCATTCTGGGAGGAGTCTCTCTGGCGGAAGATTATCCTCACTTGTTTGATATGACGATTCACGGCAATCCGATTCTGTCCGGCGGCAGCTGTAAAATCGAAGGTAGCATCATTGTGCTTTTTATGAATCTGGCGTTCTTGATTGGGTTTGTAGCCGCAAAAAAGAGAAAGGATCGGAATAGATAGTATCCGATTTGCTGTAATGAACTGTTCCTTACTTTGACGATGAGATGGGGGAATAACAACGTCCCGCTTTGCAATGTCCGCTACAACATCATCTATGAAAAAATCCCGAAAGATCATCTTTCGGGATTTTTTGTCAGCCGCTGAGTTCGCGGATTTCATCCTGAATGAGCCGACCCGCCGTGGCGGCGAGCTGGTCGATGCGGCGAATGCGCGCAAGGTCGCGGCCATAGATGGCGTTCGCGGCGGGAACGCTCGCGTTTTCACCCATGAAGACGGCGGCGACGCGGATGCCCTGCGCGCGTAGGGCACGCACCTCCTCCGCCGTGTCATCGACGCCGATCTGCCCGTCGTAGTCGCGGCTGAGCGGGACTTTGCCGCTCGGCAGGATTTTGTGGCTGTCGTCGGGTGAGGCGTCGGTCAGCAGGATGAGCAGATGCTTTTCTGCGGGTGCGGACTT
>ERZ839741.1869-NODE-1869-length-20968-cov-3.770191_pt1 | contig 20968 bp, 19 predicted proteins | sample MGYA00519880_ERZ839741 | MGnify/ENA primary metagenome ERZ839741 (study PRJEB31850, sample SAMEA3708851) | human gut metagenome | biome: human gut; feature: human-associated habitat; material: faeces | place: China | collected 2014 ...
GAGCACTTGGCTACGGACCAAGGTGTCGGGAGTTCGAATCTTCTCGCGCACGTATGCTAAATAGTCTTAAATTCTTGAAAAATCAAGGGTTTAAGGCTATTTTTGTATATGCAGATTTTATGAATCCTTTTTAATGCGGAAAATTCCATAAGATGGTATAATAAAAAAGATAAATTACTGGAAACAATGAATTAAGGTAACCTTAAGGTTATTCGAGTTGGAAAGTAAGATTTACGTGTTAAGATGGCATCATCAAAGATAAGAGGAGGAAAAAATATGTGGACGAGAGCGGAATTAAAAGACAGAGCAAAGTTTGCATTTAAAAGAAACTATTGGAGAAGTGTGCTGATCAGTTTACTGCTGGCGCTTTTGATAGGAGGCGGCAGTGGCGCAGGAAGTGCAGGTTCGGCTATGTCATCAGCTTTAGGAAGTGACGGAAGTGATATTACCTCGGACTCCTATGATGATTTTTATGATGACGCAGATGACATCTGGTATGGGATGAATGATGTCTATGACAATACAGATCATACAGCACTTCTTTTTGCAGGAGTCATTTTTGTTGTGATCTTTATGATTGTATTTGTGATCATTATGACTGTTACAATTCTTTTGGATGCATTTATTTTTAATCCATTGGAAGTGGGATGTAAACGTTTCTATTTAAGAAACCTCAATGAGGCAGCTTTAGTGGGAAATGCCGGATACGCATTTGATAACAATTATAAAAATATTGCAAAGACAATGTTTTTCCGTGATCTGTATACTGTTTTGTGGTCAATGCTTTTTATTATTCCTGGCATTGTAAAGTCATATGAATACCAGATGATCCCATATCTGCTGGCAGACAATCCACAGATGACAAAAGAGGAGGCATTTGCAGAGAGTAAGAGAATGATGCAGGGACAGAAATGGAATGCATTTGTTTTGGATTTATCATTCATTGGATGGGATATTTTATCTGGAATGACAATGGGAATCCTGGGAATCTTTTATGTGCAGCCATACAAAGATGGAACACATGCCGCATTATATGAAGCTTTAAGATACAGAACTCCGTATCAGCAGATTCAGAATCCGGCACCTTACCAGCAGAATACTGCAATGAATCAGCAGACAACAGAGATGCCGAATAGATTTGAAAATCAGAATATCGATCAGCCGTTTGAGGACAGAACGGATTATTAGGAGAACAACTACGGATGGATTACAAAATCTTGATCGCAGATGATGAGCCGGAGATCAGAAATCTTCTCCGGCTTTATCTGGAAAATGAAAACTATCATGTAATAGAAGCGGAGGACGGACAGCGGGCGCTCGATTTATTGCGGGCAGAGCAGCCGGCATTATGTATTTTGGATATTATGATGCCGAAGATAGACGGCTATCATGTATTGCAGCAGATTCGCAAAGAGAGTAATATTCCAGTGATCATTTTGTCAGCGAAGGACGCAGATTCGGAAAAAATCCTGGGATTAAATCTGGGAGCAGACGATTATCTGGCAAAACCGTTCAATCCTTTAGAGGCAGTTGCCAGAGTGAATTCTAACATTAGGCGTTTTTATTCTCTTGGAACAAAAGTGGTTCAGGAGGGAAATTTAGCTGTTCGGGATCTGGTATTGAATCAGGACGCGTGTACTCTGAAAAAAGGAGACAAAATCATACAGCTGACCTCTGTGGAATATCGCATCATGGAACTGTTAATGAAGCATCCGGGCAAAGTCTTTACAAAACAGCAGATTTATGAACATGGATGGGGGGAAGATTATATTGTGGCAGACAATAACATTATGGTCTGCATCAGTAAGCTGCGGGCAAAACTGGATGATAATCCTTCCGCTTATATTCAGACAATCCGTGGTCTGGGATATCGCTTGGAGAAGTAAATGAAGAAACAGAATGATTTACAGTGGTTTTTGATCAAAAAATTTATTGAAATACTAGCAGTTGTTGGAGTTGTGGAATATCTGTTGACTTTTCTGGTCAACAGATTTGTGCTGCCTAACGTACTGCTATATTTTTTTCCGGGCGTGGAAGAAAATCCGCTTTTGCTCGGCTCCGGCGTGATCTTCTTCCTGTCTGCAGTTTTAATGTTACTGATCTTAGGAGCATTGAATGCAATGTTTCCATCACCGCTTCATGAGATGGTACAGGCGGCTTTGGAACAAATGCAAAAAAATTTCATGCATACCGTTTCCGCTGGAAAAACTAATTTTTCTTTTTATGAATTAAACAGAGGGCAGGCAATTCTGCTTTTTCTGGTTGCTTTTGTAGTAGTGTTGGTAATTTTAACCCCGTATGTGTTAGGGGCAGTTTGTTTTGCAAAAATAACGATTAAAGAGTTTCGTCAGATCCAGAGAGAGAGGGAGGAGGAACAGAAAGAGTTTGACCGTAAAAGAAATCTGATGCTATCAGACATTGCACATGATCTCAGAACGCCGATGACCACGGTTAACGGTTATGCAAAAGCACTGGCAGACGGAATGGTGGTGGAGCCGGAGAAACAGTTGGAGTATTTGCAGGCAATACAGAATAAGTCGGCAAGGATGAACGATCTGATCCATTTATTATTTGAGTATGTAAAATTAGACAGTGAAGGTTTTTCACTGGACAGAAAAGAAACAGATCTGAGTGAACTGTTACGTGAAAATGCTGCACTCATTTATGCAGACTTTGAAGATGCAGGGATGGAATTCGAGATTGATATTCCAGAAGAAGTGGTTTCGGTATCCGTTGATCCAATCCAGTTTTCCAGAGTGATCACGAATCTTTTGAATAATGCAATGAAGCACAATGAGAGTGGTACGCATATAAAGATTGGCATGTACCGGAAAAATGGATACATTTATATTCTTGTAGCAGATAGTGGCAGGAGAATTCCGGGCGAGCTTGCGGAACATTTATTTGAACCATTTACAAAAGGAGATGTATCCAGAAAAAGTGGAAGTGGAAGCGGACTAGGACTTTCGATTGCAAAAAAAATCATTGAAATGCATGGATTTCAAATGGATTTTATACAACAGCTGGACGAGAAAAAAATTCCGCAGATTGCAGGCTATACAAAAGAATTTGTCATCCAGATCGCGGACGACAGCTACGACTCATCCCTCACGGCATGACGAAAAGCGCAGGGCAATAAAAAGAAAGCTGCGCATATAGACAAGCCGGAGGGATTTTTATATAATGAATAAAAAGTATTGTAACAGGAAAAAGGAGACTCTCATTGGATACATTTGAGATGTTAAAAAGGCTGTTAAGCCAGAATGAATTTGAACTTTTGCTGCCGGATCAGACAGGAGCAAAAGAAAAGAACACGGATAAAACAGATATTCGTCTGGTATATCAGATGAATGACACGATAGAAAGCTTTCTTGTTTTTAAGGAAGCAAGAATGACAGGTACATACAAAGAAGATTATGAAGGGGCTATTGAGGCCTCTTTTTATCGCGATGGGGATGATTACGCACTTGTTGTCCGACAGGAAGAGGAGGATTGTGTTGTCACTATCCTTTTTAAAACGCTGGAGCTGGAAACAAATCTGTATAATTATGGTGATATTGCGCATTTTTGGAGAAAAGGTTATGAAAATCTGCGGCAACTGGAATTTCGTATTGCGGTATTATGGGATAAATATGAGTATCTTGGTGAGGCTGTCTGCAATGAGGAAGAACGAAAACTCGTGCAGTTAGCCTATTTTCCACCTCTGAATTATACCTGTTATCCGGCGGTTTCAAAGCAGTACATTGTGCCGCGAGACAATCCATGGATACCGTCGGATGGTGCATTTTCCTTGATGAAAGAGATGGCAGAGCAGGTGGGTGACAGAAAAATTGAAAAATGGATACATTTTTATGAAAGGTATCCATATCCTGTTGTTGCAAGGTGTCTTGCAGTTTTATTACATCGGAATGCGCATGCAAAAGTAGTGGATCTGATCACAGAGAGGTTAAAAAAAGCGACATCCGTTTATCCTAATCGATCTTTTGGCGAAAAAGAGGATGAAAATATCGGGAAACTTTTAGGGCGGGCAGAAAAACGGAAAGAAGAATTGGAGCGTGCGGGAATCCATGCGGAGGTACTGCACGAAGAGCCGTTTACGACCGCAAAGGATACGCTGGATTTTCATGTGTATGTCATGCAATTGAAAAAAGGCGTAATAAACAGAAAAGTTTTGATCGAGGAAATTTCAGAATAATCACAGAAAAGAAAGAAGAATTTTGCAATGAACGAATTAATGGAGCAGATTAAGAAAAAAGATGCCAGGGCATTTACGCATGGAGGAAAATTTCATGCGGATGATGTGTTTTCGGCAGCACTTTTATTTTATATAAATCCGGAAATTACGATTTTACGTGGAAATCGTGTGCCGGATGATTTCGATGGAATTGTGTTTGATATTGGAAGAGGTGCGTATGACCATCATCAGAGGGACAGCAGAGTCCGGGAAAACGGTGTGCCATACGCTGCGTTTGGATTGTTGTGGGAGGCAGTCGGTGCAGAGATCCTTGGGGAAGAGCTGGCAGAGGAGTTTGACGAGGCTTTTGTGCAGCCGCTGGATCATAATGATAACACGGGGGAGAAAAATGAGCTTGCAAACCTGATTGGCAATTTCAATCCGACCTGGGATGCACAGGGTGGAAATGATGAGGCATTTTTTCAGGCAGTAAGCGTTGCAGGCATGATCCTTGAAAACAAATTTGAGCGTTATCGCGGAAATGAGCGGGCAGACAGGCGCGTGGAGGAGATTTTAGAAGAACACCGGCAGGCGGTTACATCTGGTAAAAGGGACAGCGAAGATGCAAAGATTCTGATTTTACCGGAGTTTGTGCCGTGTCAGAAGCGGTTGTCGGAGACGGAGATTGCATTTGTCATATTCCCATCCAATCGTGGTGGATACTGTATACAACCACAGAAGAAGGAATATTCCATGAATTACAAATGCAGTTTTCCGGCAGAGTGGCTTGGTCTTGAAAATGAAGAATTGGAACAGGTTACCGGATTACAGAGTGCAGGATTTTGTCATAAGGGAGGATTTCTTATGACGGTGGGAATGTTAGAGGACGCGGTGAAAGCCTGCCGTATCAGCATGGAGTTATATCATGAAAATCCGACAATCGTAAATCTCGGCGGGGATTCCTGCATAGATCCGCTGTTAAAGCAGCTTCCGGGAATGCAGGAGGCAACGGTGATACATATGGATTTTATGCAGCTCCCAGAGCTTACAGTGGATGGAATTTACGGTGAAGCAGCGATGGACAAGCAGCAGTGGAAAAACGAAGTCAAAGAGAATCTGAAACGGATTTTAAAACAGAAGCCGGAGGCAGTATATGTGGAAGGAAATGTGTTTGAGACATATCCAATCGTACATCAGCTGCGGAAAAAACATATGCCAGTATTGACAATGATGGAAAAAGATGGACAGAAATTAATCATTAAAATTCCTTCCGGGTCTTAAGTTACAGGAAGATAAAAAGTAGAGAGGAGCAATTTTTTTGAAAAGTAATAAATACGAAATTGATATGTGCAACGGTTCCATCATGGATAAACTGGTTTCGTTTGCACTGCCATTGATGCTGTCTGGCATTTTACAGTTGATGTTCAATGCAGTGGACATTATTGTTGTGGGAAGATTCAGTGGAAGTGAAGCGCTTGCAGCAGTCGGTTCTACAACGGCACTGATCAATGTTTTTACCAATCTTTTTATTGGAATCTCACTTGGGGCAAACGTGCTTGCAGCAAGATTTTTTGCTGCCGGACGCAAGGAGGAAATGTCAGAGACCGTACATACCTCCATCACGCTTGCACTGATCAGCGGAATTCTCATGGCGTTTGTTGGGCTTGTTTTTTCCAAAGGGGCATTGGAATTAATGGGAACACCGGAAGATGTGATCGGACTGTCAACGCTTTATATGCGGATATATTTTATGGGAATGCCATTTTTTATGTTGTATAATTATGGTGCGGCAATCCTCCGTGCAGTGGGAGACACAAAAAGACCATTGTATTTTCTGATCATTGCAGGAGTGATCAATGCTGGCTTAAATATGGTCATGGTGATCGTATTCGGACTTGGAGTTTCAGGAGTTGGAATCGCAACCGTGTTTTCCCAGATGGTTTCCTGTGTGCTGGTTTTGACCTGCCTTTGCAGAACAGAGGGAAGTTATAAGCTTTCTTTTTCAAAACTTTCTATAAAGGGCTATTATCTGAAACAGATTTTTCAGGTCGGAATACCGGCTGGCATACAGAGTACCGTTATCAATTTTTCCAATGCATTACTACAATCGTCGGTTAATTCTTTCGGTTCAACTGCAATGGCAGGTTACACGGCAGCAAACAATATTTTGGGATTTTTGTATGTTTCCATCAATTCTGTGACACAGGCATGTATGAGTTTTACAAGTCAGAATTTTGGTGTTGGAAAGTATAAACGAATGGACCGCGTACTGATGGACTGTATGATTTTATCGGTGGGAGCAGCGCTTGTCTTAGGATGCGGGGCGTATTTTTTCGGAGCGGAAATATTACAGGTTTATACAGAGGAAGCGGATGTGATCCAATGTGGTGTTGAGATTTTATCCATCACGACAGTTCCATATTTTCTGTGCGGTATTATGGATCTTTTTCCGGGCGCACTGCGTGGAATGGGATATTCGGCAGTTCCCATGGTGTTGTCTATTATCGGAACTGTCGGAATGCGTGTCCTGTGGATTTTTGTATTTTTTCCACAGCACAGATCACTGTATTTTCTGTTTATTTCCTATCCGGCATCGTGGATCGCAACGATCGTGATGCAGGTGGTATGTTACTATTTTGTGAGAAAGCATTGTTATAAATAAAGGGGGAAAACGAACCAATGATAATCTGTAAAAACTGTGGGGCGGAATATGATGACGAACAGGATCGCTGTCCTTATTGCGGTGGGGATAACTTTGGCAAATCTGTCCAGGTGCATGAAGACATGATGAATGAGCTGAAACGTGAAAAAAGGCAGTGGGAGAAAATGCCGGAAAAAGTGGCTAGCAAAGGAATGTCGTGGACGGCAAAGCTTGGGGTAGCAGCAGTGATAATGGTTGCAGTGATCTGTATCATTGTATTTATTGTTTCCAGTATTTCCCATAAAGTATCTTATCGGGTAGAACAGAAGAATCTGGAAAAATTAGAAAGTCTGTACCAGAGCGGAGATTATGAGGGAATCTGTGAATATCTGAAAACAGTGGAATATACCTATCAGTCTTATTTTGATAAATATACAGAGATTGCGGGAATGCAGCGTTATTTGAATTATCTGAATGACGAGGATGATTCTTATCTGCAATGGATCGTAGAGAATGATAAGGCAGATGCATTGAGCAACATCAGTTACATCGTTAGTATATTAAATGAATGTCAGGAGGCAGCGGACGCATATTACAAATATGAGGAAGAGGATGCTGTGACATATTACACAGAATATTGTTATGATTATATGAAGGAACACTATGAGATATCCGAGGATGAGATAAAGTCCTGCATAGATGAAGCCGGTGGGTTGACTTACGATGATAAAGATCAGATTACAGAGGCATTACAGGAACTTGCGATCGATCGCTTAAAAAACAAAATGGAGTAAAGTATATGAAATGTTCAAAGTGTGGATATGATTATCCAGCCAGAGAGACAAAATGTCCTTATTGTGGAGAGCCGAATAAACTTGGTATGGAATGGGAAAAGGAAGAAGACGAAACAAGAAAAGAAACACTTCTTACCAAAGCAAAAGTGTTACATTCCATGCCACTTTATGTTGCCAATAAAATTATGAATATCATTCTTTTGCTGGCAGTTGTACTTCTTGTTGTTTTATTTCTTGTCTTTTTCATTTTAGGCTATGTGGATGAAAAGCATACAGAACATCAGAAAAGATCAGCGTCTGTAGAAGCAGCAGAAGAAATTTTCAAGACGGGAGATAATGCAGCGTTGGATGCGTATCTGCATGAGTATGAAGTTTATGCGGAGGACGGGTATGAAAAGTATACAGAACGTGTGGATATCTATGATGGATACAGCCGCTTTATTGAAAATGTGATGGATTTAAGGGAGCAGTCTGACTGGGAAAATGACAAAACGCCAAGGGCATACGAAGTGGAAGATCTTCTTTACTATGCGCATAAAATTCTGCTTCAGGATGAATACCGCATCCGTAAAATTGAATTTCAGGAAAACCAGAAATATTTTAGCGAGATCCAGCAGAATACGATCGCAACATTAATGGGAGCTTTTGAAATGACAGAAAAAGAGGTGCAGGACTTTGTAGAGTGCGATCACTATTATGATGAGGAGGAAACTTTTGTTAAAATGATTTTTGAGAGAAAGGGGTGGGAGTATGAAGAAAATTAATATCACCTTTTCTTTCCGCGATGAAACTGGAGATTACAGCGTAAAAATGTTTCCTTTTGTTATAAAATGCATAGTGTCAGTGATCGTGATATTTGATTTTATTGTAATTGCAGTGGCATTACTGGAAAACATCAGTGATCATGTGAAATATTCGGGAAAGGAATATTATAAATCAAGGTGTGAGGAAAAGTATATTGACAGGGAGTTTGACAGTCTGCATGACTATTTAAATCTGTATCATCTGCAGGGAGAAGATTACGGGATTTATTGGGAGATGGTAAACGGTTATGAGGATTATACCATATATATGAATTATAAATCCATGGAAGAGCAGGAAAATATATCTTTTTCTTATATGGGAAAGTATGATCAGCCGCAGGAGATTTCCTTTATAACATCGCAGAAAATAGAAGAGTATCGCAATAAAGTGTTAGAAAATGCAGAGAATGTGAAATATGAGAGAAATAAAAGATATTTCACAGAGTTTGCACAGAAGGCACAGTGAAAATTTTAAAGCAGAGACATTTTGCATCAGGCAGAAAAGAGGAAAAAGGAATGGGAAAAAGATATATTGACTGTTCAGCCAGAGAACTGGCTGCCTATCATAAAAAAGAATTATTACAGTCCATTGCGGACAGCGAAGGAAGAGTGCTTGCAGCAGAGACGATCGGTACAGTGACACCAATGCTCGTAAATATTACAAATGCAGAATTTGTAACTTCTCTTGGTGCGGATATTATCATGCTGAATATTTTTGACGTGGATCATCCTGTGATCAATGGATTACCGGAAGTTGCCCCGGAAGATACTATACATGAGGTCAAACGTCTGACCGGAAGGATGGTTGCAATTAATTTAGAACCGGCGGCAGTCCGCAATGATGGAGAAAAATCGGTGTGGAGTCTTACCGAAGGACGGCGCGCAACCGTGGAAAATGCAAAAAAAGCAGCAGACATGGGCGTTGACATGATCGTTCTTACCGGAAATCCGGGTGTTGGCGTTGATAACAGGGCAATTACAAAGGCATTAGCTGATTTAAACGAGGCAGTCGGCGACAGAGTGATCCTGACAGCAGGAAAAATGCATGCATCCGGCATTCTCTCAGAAGCAGGAGAAAAAATACTGACAAAAGAAGATGCTGAGACATTTATTGAAGCAGGGGCAGATGTCCTTTTACTTCCGGCACCTGGTACTGTTCCGGGATTTACCATGGAGCATGCAGCTGAATTGATCAAAACCGCACATGAAAAAGGTGTACTTGCGATGACTACAATTGGAACTTCCCAGGAAGGAGCGGACGAAGAAACAATCCGACAGATCGCATTGATGTGTAAAATGGCAGGTGCAGACATCCATCATATAGGAGATAGTGGGTACATGGGAATGGCACTGCCGGAAAATATTACGGCATACAGCGTTGCAATCCGTGGAAAAAGGCATACTTACCGCAGAATGGCGATGTCACTTGTAAGATGAAGATAGAATGGTGATTTTCGACAAAAAGAAATGTAATTTTTGCTTGAGTGAAAAAGTAAATTCCGCACGTAAACTTAAATTCCATACGGAAGACTAAATTCTATATTTTAGGGTTTGACGAAATGCGTCAAACCCTTTAAAGTGGAATTTAACCAGACATTGTTTGTGCATTTACTGGAAAAAGGCGTACTGATAAGGCAACTGGAATCGTGCCCTGTAAGACTAAATTCCACTTGCCTGGAGGAAAAAATATGCAAGACTCTTATCCGCAGATTCATATGTAATGTCTGGTTCTATTTTTGTAATAATGCCGGTGTCAATACAATCTCATCATCTGGTATCTCAGTAAGTCCAAAGTAATCTATTACCTCTGAAGGCAGCATGAGTTTTGCAAGCTTCAAGGGTGACATTCCACCCAGGCTCTGCCGGGGAGAACTGTTGATATGGCTCATCATCAGAGTGATGTCTTCCTGAGAGTAGTCATCAAAGGAGGTGCCTTTCGGGCATATTTTACGGATATATTCATGGTTTTTCTCACAATGAGGTTTTTGCCAGGAACACATAGGATCGCAATAATAAATGCTTGTACGAATCAGGTTTTCCTGTCCGCATTCCAATGCGGCAGGATTCCGGAATTCACCACCTCTGTCTGTCAGGACTAAAGAGAATACAGAGGAAAATGAAAAAGTTCCTAAGGAGCGTTCGATAGAGTCAAAAATGGCTTTTACATGACAGACCTCTTTACTGTCGAGAAGGTAGGCCATCATAAGGGAACAACAATCAAAGTGAAGGGTAAGTAACACTTTTTTTGAACCTTCACAGCCCAGGACAGTATCCATTTCCGTAACCCTTGTGTCAGGAAATTCCTTTAAAAAAGCCTGGTAGTCTTTGTAAGTACGTCCTTCATAAATGGTCAGATCGGCAGCTTCAGAAGAACTGCAGGAACGCACCTTATATTTCACCTTTTTAGGAAGGTCGATATTTTTCACACTAAGAGCTCCGGACTCAATGTAGTTATAAAGAGTTTTTTCAGATAGAGCAATTTCCGGATGATTGCGGAGGATCATGTAAGGAGACTGCCCCTGCAGAATGAGAGGGGTTACCAATTCATCCAAAGCAACAAGGTCAGCAGGCGAAATGTTAATACCTGCTCTTGATTCCACAAGGATGGTTTTATATTGCCTGTGTGCAGTGGATGAGCGGTAGTAGGCTTTATCGAGGCGGCAGGGATTCTTTTTACTGCAACCATTGCAGACAAAAGGGGCTTTATCCAGCAAACTGCAATGGTAAGATCGAGGAATAAAGTCCTCGCAGTGAGAGTTGCAATGATTGCAGGATCTGCACATCCTTTTGCAAACAGGGGCATAGGTACCACAAATATTTTTCTTTTTGCAATCTTTTGCCAAAGCACATTTGTTAGCAGGTTCATTAAAATGATTGTGTTCCTGGAAAGACCTGTGCTTTTTGATTTCCTTGGAGATGGTGGTGGGATTTTTTCCTAACTGTAAGGCAATGGAACGGAGAGACAGGTGTTGATCCAATCCTTTCTCAATGGAAATACGGTCATCCAGGGTCATATGTTTTTGAGTAGCAGTTTTTGAATTGTTCATAAATACCTCGTTTCTACTGCAGATAGGAGATATTAAAATCATAAGATAGATCTAAGAAGAGAGAAAGACTAAATTCAGCATAGATGTGGAATTTAAAATTTCATTCAAGGGTTTCTGAAATTAGAACTATGCTATCTTTACATTTTAGTATAAATATGGTATAATCAATTTATAAAAAGGTGCTACCGATAGACGGTTAGCCCATTGAATAACTAATTGCTCAAATAACCGCCAAGTTTTCTCAGGACAGTGGCGGTTATTTTTTTGCCATGGTTATCTTTCCCGATCAGGTAAAATAATCCGGCAACGCTTATCAATAAACTAGTGAACTGAATAAGTTCCGTCAGTGTTATCATTAGCATCCCCTCCGTTAATGAATTTCCTCTTTCGAAGATCTCTATGTAATCAGAGGGTTCAGTCCCTCTGTTGAGGGCTTAACCGCCTACCGTTTTCTCGTAGCACCTACAATTATTATATCAAACCAATAAAATCAGTGCAATTTATTTAATTTTAAAGGAATTACTTTTAATAAGCAAAATTCTGTACCCAGTAATAAGTAGAACCATCATAATAGCAGGAAACAGAAATTTTTGTATAATTAGCATTTAAAATGTTGGCACGGTGTCCATCACTTCGCATCCAACCATCCATTACCATGTCTGGTGAAATTGCTCCCTTTGCAATATTTTCCCCAACATTCATTTCTCCACCTGCAGAATTATGACTGAAATCAGTGGTGATTTCTTTTGCTCTTCGATCTGAGTATGATGTCATACTGCTATCCCAAGTCAATGCAGCAAGACCATTATTTGCTCTTTCCTGATTAACCATCGCAAATACCTGTTGAGCATAATCGCTATTATAATATCCCGATTCCTTAGTATCATTAGCCTGATCCCCTTCACCTAAAGAAATTATGAATGCTTCTCTTTCTTCTGGAGTCATTGAATCGAACATTTCTGCAAATTCAGCATCTGTCATTCCTAAATCATTAACAGTGTCATTCCCTTTATACTCTCCAGTTTGTTTTTTTCCAGCAACATTTACATTGCCAGATTTTTCACCCTTAGAAGTATCATCACTTGTCTGTAAAATCAGACCTGTTTTTTCCATCAGAGCTGATGCATCCAAACCGGTATAAGTCACTGTTACCTCATAATCTACCTCATTCGCATTGCCAGCCTGATCCTCAACAGTACAATGAACGTTTAATACTTCAATAGGATTTTCTTTCTGCTGATTAAAAGATTTCTGCTCAAACTCGTATGAAATTTTGTTGTCCTGGCAAAATGCATCGCTCGCAACCGCCCACTCCGCATCTGTAAAATCCGGAAGCTCATGCAGCATGTCTGCAATCTTTTCCGCATCATCCGTGTTAATGTCGTCAATACTGATCCCGGATGCATCCACGTCCAGATCAATCACATTCTGTGCCAGCTCCGGAGCTGTGCCATCCACGTAAACGTTTAATGTTATATCTGTAAAATTGCCCTCACTATCTTTTACCTGTGCTGTCACTTCATAGCAGCCTTCATCATCCAACTGAACACTTTCTTGATAATCTGCTCCATCATGCGGCTCTGCATTATCTACCGCCGCTTTTTCCTGCAGCATATCATCATAATCACAGACTACAAGATCATCCTTCTGCTCACAAGATACAATCCCGCTGGAAGTTTCTGATGCATCTTTGATCTCCGTTATCAGATCATCCATGGTCAGCGTTCCCGGCTGCATGTAGATATAATCTTTCGCTTCGCATTGCGGTGAAGTCGTGTCCTTCACTTCTACCGTAAATGGGTAATTTTTCCCATCATATGCAATGGCTGCATTGTACGAGCCAACTTTTGTTTCATCTATTGCGGACAGATCAAGGCTTGCGCCCTTTAAGATTTTCTCATCCGGATTCTGCAGATAATCTGCAACATTTTCAGACAGCTCATCGCCAAGCTCCAGTGTCACTGTGCTCTGTGCCAGTTCCACCTTGGAACATCCGGCAATACCAGCTACGCTTAAAAAAGTCATTCCTAAAAGTACGAATTGTTTATTTTTATAACTTGTGTCCTTCATTTTGTGACCTCCAAATGTTTCTGAAATTAGAACTATCATTTCCTTATCAATATTTTCATCTTCGTCAACTGTTTTTGTCCATAATATATCGGATATTTACTTTTCTTATAAACGGCAGCTCCGGCAATTGCTCTGTCTCAATGATTGATTCCGGCATCCTCGCTTTTTTTGTTCAATGTGTCGTTTTATTAAATACCATCTTTTTTCCCTTCCTCATACCAAGCTCGAAATCCTTCCAATGTCAAACGATTATCCAGATTTTCAATCGGTTTGGAAGCCGGTTCTATAATCTGCCTGTAACTTTTTGTTTTACACAACATATACATCTCGATTTTCAAAATATGAAAAAAAAGGAAACCTCCATATTAAAAGGTTCCCTCTTTTCTTTCTCTAATGCGGAAGATGGGACTTGAACCCACACGCTCGCAATGAGCACAAGATCCTTAGTCTTGCTCGTCTGCCAGTTCCGACACTTCCGCATGTCAGTCATCTCTCGTGACGACTTCCTAATAATAGCAAAGAAAAACAAAAAAGTCAACCACTTTTTTCAAAAAAATTGTAAAAAGTTTTTCATACAATTAAAACAATTTTTTCAAAAAAAGTCTTGACTTATTCTATAAACCCGGATATAATAGTGTTTGTTCGCAGAAGTGGCGGAATTGGCAGACGCGCAGGCTTCAGGTGCCTGTGGTAGCAATATCGTGTGGGTTCAAGTCCCATCTTCTGCATAGAGAAAGCCTTGATTGTATCAAGGCTTTTTTGTTATCTAAAATGAACTATATGATCATCATGAAATAGAGGAAGCTTCTTATTATGGAATTAAAAGAAATTGCTGTCATTCATACAGATTTTCCGGAAAAGTTTGGGATTCCAAGACAGAGCGGACTTGTCGGGGGATTGCAGGGAACGATTGTTTTTTCCCCGGAATACAGAAATGCTGATGCCATCCGGGGGCTTAATGACTTCTCCCACCTCTGGCTTGTATGGGGATTTTCCAAAGCAAAAAAAGATCACTGGTCTGCCACCGTCAGACCGCCGCGGCTCGGTGGAAAAGTGCGTATGGGTATTTTTGCAACACGCTCCCCTTTCCGTCCTAACCCGATTGGTTTGTCTTCCGTAAAACTGGAATCTGTCACAATGGACGAAAAGCTAGGTCCCATTATCACAGTATCCGGTATTGATATGTTAGATGGCACTCCCATTTACGATATCAAGCCATATCTGCCGCATATCGACAGCCACCCGGAAGCCACAGGCGGTTTTGCTTTATCTGTAAGCAGTGAACAGTTAGAAGTTATTTTTCCAGACCATCTGCTGCAAAAGATCCCGGAAGCTGACCGGAAACTGTTGTCAGAGCTTTTATCCCAGGATCCAAGAGACCGGTTCATCCACGACAACAGCCGCATCTGGGGGCTCACCTATGGAAATTACAACATCCGCTTTCAGGTACACGACAACGTGCTCACCGTATCAGAGGTTACAGGATTATAAATACTTCTCCTCAAATTCTCTCGCCGTCATCGGTCTTCCAAAATAAAAGCCCTGGATCAGCTGGATCTTGCTTCCCGCTGCTCTTTCGTCTCCACTCCCTCTACACAGACATTGACATCAATGGCGGATGCCAATTCCGCCACCATTTTAACAAAAGCATTGGAAAAATCATCCTTTCCGATATCAATAATAAAGCACCGGTCGATCTTGATCACATCGATCGGCATTTCCCGGATATGGTTCAGTGAAGAGTATCCGGTTCCGAAATCATCTAAAGCCACACGCACACCAAGTTTTTTGATATCCGCAAGAATCTTTTTCATGCGGTTCATATCGTTGATCGCCAGACTTTCGGTCACTTCCAATGTCAGATTCTTTGGATCGATCCCTGTCTCGCTGATGACCTCAGCAATCTGCTCCACAATATCATTCTGCAATAGCTGTACAACAGACAGATTGACATTGACCTTATAATCCGGATGCCCCATATCATTCCAGTATTTGCAGCGCATACAGGCCTCCCTTAAGATGAAGCTTCCGATCGGATTGATCAACCCTAAATACTCAGCCAGTGGGATAAACTCTGTCGGGGAGATCACGCCAAGTTCCCTCGAATTCCAGCGGATCAGTGCTTCTGCACCGGAGCATGGCATTCCCGGTTTTGAAATATCCGTGATTGGCTGATAATAAACTTCAAATTCATCAAACGCATTTCTGGTCGCATTGCGCATATTTTTCTCCAGATCCAGCCGTTTGAAAGATGTGGAGATCACATTTTCATCATAATAGGCAACACGGTTTTTTCCCGCACATTTTGCATCATACATCGCAATATCCGCTTTTTTGATCAGTTCCTCCACGGTATCCCCATCGGTTGGAAAACGTACAACTCCCATACTCATGGTGCAGTAATACTCCGTTCCTTTTAACCTCCACGGTCTTGCAAATTCTGCCTTGATCCGGTCAATGATATTATGCAGATTAGGATATACCTTATGTGAGATCAGTATAATAAATTCATCGCCACCCATGCGGTAACAATTGTCATTCACACCCGGGATCTGCTTCAATCCGGAAGAAATATTTTTCAGCAGGATATCGCCATACTGATGTCCCAATCCGTCATTGATATGTTTGAAGTCGTCCAGATCAATATATAAAAGTGCTCCCTCTCCACCGGATTCATGCGTATCTTCGACAAAATGCTGCAGATCCTGCTCGCAGCGCATACGGTTGTATAATCCGGTCAGGAAATCATTGTTTGCCTGTTTCTCGATTTTCTGCTGGTACAGTTTTTTATCTGTGACATCATAAATTGTACAGAGTGTCACTTTTCTTCCATCCACCCACTGGATATGGGTGCTGTAGCAGTCAAACCATCGGTTTTCCTTCTCGGAATAAATTTCCCGGAACAGACCGTTTTTTGTCTCGGTCGCATCCTGTAAGCTGACAGGGCTGAGTGGAAGTTCCTCCAACGTCTTTTTAAAGAATTTCTGATATTTCTCGTTTGCATACAGAATATGTCCGGTCTGTGGATCTCTGACGTAAATCGCACAGCCTACATTTTCAAGGATTGCCTCTAAAGATGCATAGGAACTTGCAAGCGAATTTTTCGTGATACGTTTGGTTAAAATTGTCTGGATAATGCGTTTTACATCATTGATAAACTTGATATCCGCAATTTCCCATTTCCGCTTTTTCTCATTCTCACAAAAACAGAGATACATGCTCGTATGTCCATTCACCTCCACCGGGAGAAAAACTGCCGATGTCAGATTTTTTTGCGCAAACAAACGTGCAAATCCCTCCGGCATCATGGAATCCGACGAGATCATATACGGCTTTCCGTTAAAAAACGGAAGTTCTTCTTTCGGGACTCCCTGCTCCTTTGCCATCTGCGGCTCACGTCCCCCGCCGGCATACTCACAGATCATATCCACCGTCTTCTGCTCCTGATTTTCCCGGAGCAGTGCTCCTGCCGAAATCCCCAGATACTCGCAGGCATCTTTTAAAATGTCGTCCACAATTTTTGTAAAACTGTTTTCTGACTCAAGCATTTTTAAAATGGAGGTCATTGCTTCATTTCTGTGCAGCTGTTCCTTCATCTGTGTCTCAGATTCCCTGCTTTTGTTAAAAGCTTCCTGCGCTAACACTTCCTCCATTTTTACTGCAAAAATCTGTTTTGAGAGTGACTCTAAAAACTCCAGCGATTTGTAATAGCGCTCCGGACTTGTCCGCATCATATAATCCGGAATATCTTCCGTACTGTCATCCATGATACCGATCACGATCCAGACTGCGATCGTCTCGCCGCTGACGTGGATCGCCACACCGCTCATTTTGATAAAATCTGTATCTAACGGTTCTTCCACCACACTCTCAATGCTGTGTCCGGTCATTTTGTCCAAAAGCGAAACATGACGCTCCCTGCCCGCTTTGCTGTACACATATTCCAATTCCTCTTTTGTTCCATATGCTTTTGTCACAACCCCGTTCTGTGCATTCAGGCATACCATGTATACATTGTTAGCATCGCAGAACCGGTCCTGCATGCTCTGCATTAAAGACTGATCTAACAGCCAGTCATTTGATTTTCCCTCAATTTCTTTGCTTTTGCCCGCTGTAAAAGCCATATCCCTGTTACCCCTTAAATTGTTATTTCATTCCTATAATAAACAGACAGTACGAATCCTTTTTCCGGATCGTATACTCCTGGATCAGCCTGTAGCACGGCTGCAGCCGCAGTTGTTTTTTTACAAACCCTACCTCATTGGAATACATGATAATGATTCCATCCTCAGCCAGCAGACTCTTAGACTTTTCAAAAAAGCGGGCATAAAATGCATCCATATCCTCTTTTGCTTTCTTTCCTTTTACCGGCATATTGGTAACGATCTCATCAAACTTATAATCATGCTTAAAATCAAAATAATCCCGGTGGATAAAGTTGATCTTCTCTCCGGCAAGTGCTGCATTCTCTCTTGCCATGTCAATCGCATCACCGAAAATGTCAATCCCATATTTTTCCCTTGCCGGAACTAAGATATCGCGCTCGATCAGCATTGTTCCAACACCGCAGCACGGATCTAAAATCTGTGCATTTTCTTTCAGATATGGTTTTGCCAGATACATGAGCATCGCCGCCGTTGCCGGATGAATGGACATTGCAATCGCATTCTTCCGGTAGGCAAACCGCTTCATCTTCATGGAATATAATTTCAAAAACGGAACAAAACTTCCATCCTTCGCCTCGATCAGACGGATCTCGATCTCATAATCTGTGGTCGAATTCGCCAGTTTCCAGTCAGATTTTTTTTCCAGTGACGCACCTAATCTTTTCACAAACTCTGTTTTCGGTTCTGCACTCTTTACCTCCAGACGGAAGAAAAATGGTGCATCTCCCTCATGACATTCCGTCAGAAATCCATAGAGATCCGAATGCCACAATAATTCTGCCGCCCTGTGCGGCATTGCAGGGATTCTTTCACTTGTGTGAATAGGAAACAATAATTCCCGGTAAGTGCGAAGCTTTGTAAATGGTATCACTTCCTTCGAAAAAACCAGCACTCCCAATGGATGCAGCTCTGCCTTTCTCTGTACCGAAGCCCCGATCTCCTTTACTTCGGAAAGCGTGACCTCCCTCTGCTCCCGGTTTGTGAGAAGCAGCATCTCATGCGGCATCTGAAAACCGGTAAACTGATGTTTTTTTGCACCTTCCGTTTTCAGGATGATCTCATTTAACTCCCGGATCTCTTCGCCCTGATGTTTTTGTTCCTCAGCAGGCACCTGCTGATTTTTTACTTCCTGCAGACGGTTTTTAAAGAATTCAAGATTTTCCCTGACATCAAGCTTTCCAAGAGCTGTCAGATAAGCACTTTTCACATATAGTGTTGTCTCATTCAGATAGGCTGCGATCAGTGCTTCTTTTGCCTGTTCAAGCTTTAAATCCCCGATCAGAAGTGCTGTATTTTTCCTTGTCTTTGCATCTTCCTCTGATAAAAAATCAACGATCATGGACTCTTTTCCCTGGAGCAATTCCAGAAATGCTTTTTTACTGTCCTGCTTCTTGATTTCTTTTCTGATCTGACTGATTGTCGTTCTGATTTCCTGTTTTTCTTCTAATTTATGAAATTCATTTTCTAACATATTTTCTTATATTAACCCTTTATCCGATTGTTTCCGTCATTCTTTTATTTTTTGTAACAAAAAAGTCCGGTTCATAAGTTATTCTAATTTATTTCCTGTGTTTTTTCAATACCGTAGGTATCGATATATGTCAATAAGTCTGTCTTGAAATCCGACCAGGCTTTACTGTTTTCGACAAAATATTTTGGGCAATCCTTTCCTGTTACATCATAATGTCGGATCACATCGTCTGTGGTCAGATCATACCGCCCCATAAGCCATGCCACAAGTTCGACCAATGACTGGTAAGTTTCATCTGTAAACTTTCCGCTCTCATCTGGAATACAGCATTCTACCGAAATGGTATCGCTGTTTCTGTCATTGGATGCATAAGAGATCTCATTACATGGAATGCACTGAATGATTTCCCCACTGATTCCAATGATAAAATGGCTGCTGGCATGCGTCTCCCCTGTCTCTGCCAGACTTTCAAAATAACTGCGGTTCTGTTCCGCTGTCGTTCCCGGATTTGCCGTATAATGGACGACTATCCCATTTACCTGCGCAAGTTCTGTTCCCGGTCTGGAATACTCATTGACCGTCAGCAGCTCTACCGCAAAATCCGGAGATTTCTCAACATACTTGACAGGCTCTGATACCACTGCCTCCTCTGCTGCTGATTTTTCTGACACTTTATGCACCAGCATTACAATAAGAAGCAATGCAAGAAAAAAAACGATAAACGTCACTGCCCGAAAAATGATCTGCTGCTTTCGTCTCTTTCTTCTCCGCTCTCTCCGCGCCTGTATTCTTCTGCGCTCCTGCTCTTCGTAAATCTCTTCGTCACTCCGCTGCATAAAACTCTTTTGTATTCTCCCTTACCCCATTTTTGTATTCTTTTTTCTTCGTTTTTGCCTTCTTTTTACTTTTTACCCCAAAATTGTATTTTTGTGAATACTTAACAAATTATTCACACTTTTTTTGTTGACTTTTCCCAAAGTCAGTACTATACTAGCCTCGAAAACAAGAAAAGAAATCAAATATAAGGAGGCGAGCATATGTATACAATCGATCCAGCAATGTCTTTCGGTGAAGTAATTCTTTACTATGAGAAATACCTTACAGAGACAAAAGCAGAAGGTAAAAAACCAATATCCTTCCTGCATTTCATTACAGGCAGATACTAATAGCCGGCTGAACAGAACGATAGCGCAAAGCTATCCGGTACTCTGTCACCCGGCTATTTTTTATATCTGTCCAAGCAGATGCTTTACATGAAAAGCTTCATCAAAAGAAATATCATCTTCCAGAATCTCTAACGTCTCCTCCGAATGTTCCACTTCCCTTGAAAAAATTCTTGCATTCGCAATCCGGTCGTCCAACTTGAAACTTTTTCCATTGGCAAAATATCGTACAATATCCATATCGCGGATCACTAAAAATCCCACAATTGCGAACTGTGCTTTTGCCAGAACATTTCCGTCATACCATGCACGCATAAAATACCGGTATGTAAAATAAACAAGAATATGTTCATACCAGATTTCATTGTAATCGCCGGACTTTTTATATTCCTCAAGTGCCTCGGTGTAAGAATGTGTCTCAAAGAAATCACGCACCCGCTGTTTTACTTCCATCCATTCCTCGTTGACATTCTCAAGTTCATCGAACGTCTCCATACGGACATGAAAATATTCCATCGGCTCCCACAGTTCTTCCTCTGGATTTTCCACCACATTCTGCAATTTTTCACAGAATTTCAGATACTCCCTGATCCTGTCGTCAATACTCTTTTCCCGGTTCTGTAAAATGGCAACCGCCTG
>ERZ839741.1879-NODE-1879-length-20892-cov-5.331142_pt1 | contig 20892 bp, 25 predicted proteins | sample MGYA00519880_ERZ839741 | MGnify/ENA primary metagenome ERZ839741 (study PRJEB31850, sample SAMEA3708851) | human gut metagenome | biome: human gut; feature: human-associated habitat; material: faeces | place: China | collected 2014 ...
AAGGATGGTGTATAAATTGAAAATAATTAAACAAGAATTACAATTTGAAGAATGTCTAAAACAGAGACTTGAATTTATATGTGAATTTGCTAAAGTTACCCCTACTTTTATAAATGGTAGCATTAGGAAATTAGAAAAAACTAATCTTACATATATTGAGCCACATAAAGTGATTATTAAAAGTATTACTTTTTTAGTTTTCAATTATTCAAATGATGTGTATATTTCAAACTTATCTAAAAAGATAAAATTATCAGAGTTAGAAGAATATTTGAAAAAAATATAAATTTGTAAATATTTGACATTTCTTGAAATCGTGATATAATATAGCCAATTAATTGCATATAGCTGGTCGTCAAAAGCTATATGTTTACGAGCACTTTGAAAAATTTATATTATATTACAATTATATTGTATTTTGTTAAACGGATTTAAGAGATGTCAAAAGTACTCGTATTGTACTTTGATGTCTCTTTTTTGTTAGATTGGAGGTTTAAAAATTGAAAGATGAAAAGAAAAAATGTGGCTTATATATGAGAGTATCAACAGAAGACCAAGCAAGAGAAGGTTTTAGTCTCCCAGAACAAAAAGAAAGATTAGAATCTTTTTGTAAATTTAAAGGTTATGAAATAATAGATTATTATCAAGATGCTGGAATTAGTGCTAAGACTGGTAATCATAGACCAGAATTTGAAAGATTAAAAGATGATATTAAGGCTAAAAAGATAAACACAATAGTTTCTTTAAAACTAGATAGAATAACTAGAAGCATTTATGACTGGGAAAATTTAATGACTTTTCTAGATGCGAATGATGCTTATTTAGATTGTGTAAATGATGAAATAAATACAACAAGTGCCAATGGCAAAATGATTTCAATATTATTAATGAGTGTTAGTCAAAATGAAATTGAAAGAACAAGTGAAAGAACTAAAGTAGGCTTAGCAGGTGCAATTAAATGTGGTCATATTCCTCACATTGCACCATTAGGATATAAGCACGAAGATAAAAGATTGGTAATAGATTATTCTACTAAAGATGTTGTAGTTAGAATATTTGATTTATATTATAATGGCTACTCTTATCAAAAAATAACTAATCTATTCAATGAAGAAAAAGTATTAGGAAAAGATAATTGGCGAGATTCCACTATTGTTACTATTCTTGAAAATGAAATATATAAAGGTGATTTTGTTCACGGAAAAAGAACAAAGAACCCTACTTATTATGAAGATGTAGTTGAACCAATTATTTCAAAAGAAATGTGGGCTGATTGCCAAGTACAGAAAAAGAAAAACTCGAGAAGTTATCAAAGAACATTGACATATTTATATTTACAAAAACTAAAATGTCCTAAATGTACTCGTATTTTAGGTGGCAAAGCTACTACAAAGAAAAATGGCAAGACATACTTTTACTATTATTGTAATAATTGTAAAGTTCAGTTTAAAGAAAATATAATAAATGAGTATTTTGAGCAATTTATAGATGAATTAACCGAATATGACTCTGTTGTAAATCAATTCTTTTTACCTATGATAAAGCAGAAATTTGATGAACCTAAAGAACAATTAGAAAAAGAAATAAACAATCAGAAAAACAAACTAGAAAGAATAAAAAAAGCCTATATCAATGGTGCTTTTGAACTAAAGGAATATAATGAAGAAAAGAAAATAGTTGAAAATGCTATTACAGAACTTGAAAACAAATTAGATACTACTGATTGTGTAGAAGAATTAAAATTTACACCAAGAGATATTTTACTAAAAAGAGATATTGATTTTATCAATAAGATTAAGCTAAATAAAGAATATCAAGAAAGAACTAAAATTTGGAAAGACTATACACGAGAAGAACAATCTGATTTAATAATGAGATATGTTGAAGATATTGAATTAGATATTATAGGTACAGTAATAGCAGTAAAGCAAATTAATTTTAGAGAATCTATTTGTAATCCTTGTCAAGAGTTATTTGATAAAGGTTATATCGATACTACAAAGCCTATGATATTAGGTAATGTATTAGGAAGCGTTAGATTTAGCAACTATTTACCAGAGGAAGAAGTTGGCGAAATAATAATGAGGCTACAACAATACTATGATGTACATTTTACAGAGGCAACATACTATGTGCAAAAGCAAATGTTTTACTTTAACTTTGCTGAAGATAATAGTGCTATTGTTAGAGTGTTTCCTTTAGAGGATTATTATAAACTAAATCCAGATAATAAAATGGAAACTTATAAGTTTGGAATAATCTATATTAACGAAGAAGATAAATTTCAAATGCAAGAAATTGATACAGCATTTGATTATATCCCAGATGAAAGCAATGATAGTATAATTTACACAAAAGATAATACTCTTATTTCAGTAGGTGTTAAACCAGTATCATTCGACGAAGAAAATACTTAAATAAAATGTTGTAATACTGAAGATAATTATTTTGCTATGGCAACATTTTCAAAAATAGATGATAGATTTATTTTGTAAAAATAAATTTAATAAGGTATTTTTGTATTCAATTTACCAATTAAGGTAAATTGAATTAGCCTCGCAGAGCCCCCAAGTTATGATGGTACGTCATAACTCATAGGGGGTTAGGACTTGTGGCAAAGCCAAAGTCCTGTGCTACGAAGAAAGTTCAAAGGAGGTGCTTTTATGGAGCAAGAATTGGCATATTCTTTTCACTTAGGTAGTGATAAAAACAAAAGTAAATTAGCAAAGAAAGTTGCAAAAGGAAATATATCTGGTACTACTTCACTATCTAATAATGCAATTCAAAATGCAAAAGATTTATCTGATGTTAATAAACACAACTTAAGAAATTATGATAATCAAAGAGAGTTAATTAGAACAATTTATGGAAAAATGATATTGTAAATGATGTTAAGCAAGTATATTTAGACGAATTTGAACAAGCAAGATTAGAATATAACGAAAAGCAAACTCGTGAAGATAGAAAAATCAAAGACTATTTCAAAAAGGTATGCGAATCCCAAAATGATATAGCTTGTGAAATCATAATAGAACTTGGAGATATGGATTTTTGGAATGATAAAAATGAAGAATATAGATTAAAAATGATTGATGTATATAATGAACAAGTCAAAGATTTAATAAAAATTGTACCAACTTTTAAAATAGCAAATGCAACAATACACTTTGACGAAACCTCTCCTCATATGCATATTGTAGGAGTTCCAGTAGTTGAAAATTGCACAAGAGGAATGAAAAAGCAAGTTGGAAAAAGTAAGATATTTACAAAAACTATATTAACTGAAATACAAGATAAAATGAGAAATGCCTGCATTAAGTCGTATAACAAGTTCTATGAAGTTGACACTAGGCTAAAAGAAAAGCAAAAAGGCAGAAATCAAGATATCAATGTCAAAGATATGAGCGATTATAGAAGAATCAAGAAACAATTAGAACAGAAAGAACAAAAACTTGCTAAAGCCAATAAGCAAACTAAAATACTTGATAATGAAAGCACTAATATAAATGAAATTTTAGATAATTTAAAACCTACTCTAATGAATAAAAATAATATGGCTATTTCGAGCGAGGATGTCCAGAAACTAAAAAGTTATACTAATGATGTAAAAGATACTATTAAAACTATTAGAAGTGTAAATGACTTAAATATGGCGATTAAAGATTTTGAACATTCTGCTTTTGAAATAGAAAAGGAAAATCGTTCCCTTAAATATGAAATAGAACTAAAAGATAATGAAATTGGTAGTTTGAAAAAGGAACTATCTACTAAAGACAAGATTATTAACAAGTTACAAGCTGACAAAGAAAAAATAAAACAAGAATTGCAGAAGTTTAAAGGATTTTGGCATAGCATTATGAGCCATTTCCACAAAAAAATTTGCTATGATAAAGATAATAACTATAAAATTGTAAGTGATGACCTATATAAAAATGGCATATTTGACGACAATGATAATGAAATAGCAAATAACATTTTAAGAAAAGTGACAATACCAGATGAAAATAAAGCAGAAAAGAGTAGAAAGAAAAATAATGATACAAGATTTTAAAATGGAGGTAATTTGAATATGGAAAATGAAAAAGTTAAATATTTAATAGATATGGTAAATGATATGGATATAAAAGATAAATTAAGATTGTCAATATGTATGAGTGATAGTAGCTATACTAATCTAAAATATGATAAACCTGAAATGTATGCAAGATTTGATAATATGTTAAAAGAAATTGATGATGAATATAGGACTACTTTAATAAATTTTGCTAAATATCATCTTATAATGTTCGCAATGGCCAAAATTATGGAGATGACCAAAGAACAACAAAATCAAGTCGCCTTATATTTATTTAATAATATAGTTTCTTAAATTATTAGTTAAAGAAGAGTAAAATCATGTTATATAATTTGCAATTTTATGTAAAATATAGTACAATATAATATATAATTGGTTATTGCACAACCTAGTATAAAAAATATACGGGGGAGTGCAATTCCTCCGTAAAATTTTAGGAGGAAAAAATTATGTCAGTATTAACAACAACACCTCAGTTTCTGTATCCTTACTCAAGACAGTTTCCATTTGATGAAGTTGCTGAAAAAATAGTAAGAGCTATAGAAAAGCGAAATTGGAAAATACCAGGAATAACAATTGAATTTGACATTTATGGTTCTGGAGAAGCAAAATACCAAATGGTGCGCTGCATTACTGGTGACAATTTCAAATTGTACTTCTGTCGTGTTCAGGGACGTATTAATGACAGGTGGAATGATACAGCTGCACTGGATAGTGTCTGTATTCCAAAGCAAATACTCGAGGTTTATGAGGATGAATCAGGACCAAGTTATTACCTGTATGTGGGTGAAAATTGGGAGTCTGATAAAGAGTGGTTTATGAATTCTATTAAGGTGCATTCTAAAATGAATAAAGAGCCTCGGAGATACCTGAGATACAGTGGTAATACCTATCGGCAAAGGACAAAAGAGTTAGTTGCTGATAACGATCTTGATCGTGAGTATTCACCTAGAGGTAATGAACCTGTCCGTATTAATCTTGAACAAAAATTCAATGAGTTCACAGCATGGTTAGAAGAATTTGTATTGGGATATATTCTTAGCTTTCAAGAAGAGAATATAATCCAACCACCTACACCAAAGGAAGAACTCATTCCTTACAAAGGACCTTGGAGTACTGTCTATAGTATATGTGATTGGCGAGATGCAGAGAGAATAAAAAAAGGTAAAGAAAATCCAAATAAATTACCTCTCGAAGAACGACACGCATATATTGGGAAAGGACATCGCTTAGTACCTTTGGATGTTCATTGCAAGGATAGATTTCCAAAGATAGCATATGAGGGCTTTATCTGGTGTGATGTTAACCAAAAACAGAATGTTACTCAGAATTCGAAATTGGTATATGAAGTAATGAGTGCTATGAGCTCCATTTTTGGTGGAAATCATATTGTTGCCATTAATCTCAAATATGCTAATCAAGTTTATGTTGCAGACAATTCTAAGTATGAGGAAACTCGACAGCAGTTATTTGAAGCTATAGCTCCACGTGATAGGCTGACAGATGAAGAACTCGGTAACGCATTTGCTTCTCGAGGAGCGACTATAGTTCCTATTACAGAATACAAAGGCAATTACAAAGAACCAATAGTTCTTATTAATCGTGAGTTGGAATTCGAAGAAATTGAGCAGATTATCCTTAACGAAAAGTAATACTGAAATAAGACTCTGGGAGATTATCTCTAAGAGCCTTATTCTATTTTAAAGTGAATTATTTTATTTAAATCACTTGATTTTTAAAAAATAATTTGGTAATCTATATATAAATTGATTGATATTTGTATCAATCGTCAAGAGAGCCAAAAAGTTGTAGATAACTACTTCGTTGGCACCAAGAATACAGATTAGAAATCAAATTTCTAACCTGTATTTTTTTGCGTGATTTCAAGAAAAGGCTACATTTTATAGGTGCTTTGGAACTGTTCCGAAAAGTTCTAAAAAATACCCTATAATGTATATAAAATGTCGGGATTGCATGTCGGGAAAATTTTTAATCTTTGATAATTCTATCAAATACTCCCTTTATTTATTATTAGTCCTATTCTGAGTATCAGAAAGGATGTAGAAATGGAATTTATACCATACAAAGCTCATGAATGTTTTGAACATTTATATTATCAAATACCAATGGAGTTATTCTTTAACAAAAATTATAAAGATAACTTAAATTCAGATAGTAAAATTCTTTATGGCTTTTTACTAAATAGACTAACATTATCAGCAAAAAATAATTGGGCTGATGAAGAAGGAAATGTTTTTCTAATATTTACTAGAAAAGAAGTACAAGAATTATTAGGGTTATCTGATAAAACAGTTACAAAAGCTTTTAAACAATTAAAGGATTGTAAATTAATATATGAGAAAAAGCAAGGTGCAAATAAACCTAATTTGATTTATGTTGGAAAGATAGAACATGATAAAAATCTTATACAACTGATTCGTAAAAATTACGAGTCCAGAATGGTAAAATCTACGACTCACGACACGGAAAATTTACGATGTAACTATAACAATAATAATTATAACAATAAAGAGAAAAAAAGCAAAAATAATTTTCAAAATTATCCTCAAAGGCATTATGATAATTTGGACTTTTTATATGCAAATTAGAATAAAAAAAGAAATGGAGTGATTTTAAATGGAACTAGAATATAGAAAATGTGGAGATTACTATATACCAAATATAGTAGACCCAAGTAATATTAAAAACTTTAGATTAGGTAAATATGGAAGGTTAAGACTTAACTATTTAAAGACTAATAAAAAAGCTGAATATATGATATTACAAATGGAAAATAAATTACAAAAACATTTAATGGATGTAGATATAACAGCTACAAAAAGAGTAAATGCTATTGTAAAAGCAATAGCTAAAAAGGAGAATGTTACAGAAGAATTAAAAGCAAATAATCAACTCAAATGGGTGCGGAAAGATGAACAATATTAAAAATAGAGCCGAAGAAATTGTACTAAAAGAACTAATTTACGATTAAGAAAAGAGGTAAATCTAATGAGTGAAATTAAAAGTTTTTATAAAGAATATGAAGATATGTTTGAAGAATATTTAGAAGATATTATTGGAAATTTGAAAAATAAAAATGAAAAATACAAATAATTACAAGAACAATATTATGAGTTATTAAGAAAAAATAAAAACTTAAATTGGGTTTTAGAAGGACAAAATGAAGGAAGAAATTTAAACAATTATGAATGTAAAATGTTATCTAAATTGGTACAAATATTTTATGATATGAAAGAAATTGAAGCAAAAGAATTGTTCTTTTTAGGTGGCAATGAAGCCTACTTTTACTTCAAAAATATAGGCATTTTAAAGTAAAAATAACTCTAGCATGTGGTAGTACAACAGCTGTTTTTATGTATAAAGCAAGCCATGAATTTGTACTACCGCACAATTCTTAAATCACAAATCACAAAATTTGTACTTTAAACAAAACTTTAAGAAAGTTTTACAAAAAAATATTAGAGATCGGAGATGATAATTTATGAGAAATAGATCAATAAAAAAACAAGTATGGCTTAATAGCAGAGAAAACGAATTACTAAAAACGAAATGTATGAAAGCAGGTTTGTCTGAATCCTCTTTCTTTAGACATGTAATTAATGATACTCAAATAAAAGAAAAACCTGATGAAAACTTTTATAAAATATTAAATGATTTAAGAGGTATTGCAGTAAATATAAATCAACTTGCAAGAGTAGCTAACACTTATCAGTATGTTGATAACAATAAATATTCTCCACTTGCAAATAAGGTTAATAATATGATTGATGATTTACAAAAATTTTACCTTACACCTACTAAGAAAGAAGGTGGAGTGTATTATGGCGGTCACAAAATTTTTGACTAGAAAAACAAGATTAGACATAATAATTAAATATATTATGAATGGAGAAAAAACGGAAAAGATGATGTATGTGTCTGGTGTAAATTGCAAATCAGACATTGCAATTCAAGAAATGCAAGACACCAAGAAAAGATTTGATAAAGAAGATGGAATAATATCTTATCATTTAATACAATCTTTTGCTGGCAAAGAAGTATCTCCAAAAAAATGCCATGAGCTAGGATTACAATATGCTAAAGAATTATTTGGAGATGACTTTCAATTTATAGTTGCAACTCACTTAAATACAGATAATGTACACAACCATATAGTTGTAAATTCTGTTTCTTTTAAAAGTGGAAATAAGTTTTATAGTAATAGAGAAACAAAAGATTTTATAAGAATAACATCAGATTTTATATGTAGAGAAAATGGATTAAGTGTTATAAAAATTCCGTGGAAGAATAAAGGATATTATAAGCTATATGCTAAAAATAATCCATATATGCAATTAGTAAAAAAAGATATAGATAATGCAATAGCAATTTCAAATTCATATAAAGGTTTTGTATCAAAGTTAGAAGCAAAAGGCTATTATGTTTCAGAAAATGAAGATACAGGACTTATTATTGAAAGAGATAATAGTTACCAAGTTGTAAGACCACAAGAATTATTTGGAGATAATTATACTAAAGAAAAAATAAAATATAGAATTGAAAACAAAATATATAATAAAGTGTATATTCCAAAGAAAAAATATCAAATGAGTATTGAAGAATATAATAAATTCAAGCAAAAGCAACGACAACATCAACTACGAGAACTTCCTGCATTATATATTCTAATATGCATATTATTGATAATTGATCCACTCCCTGAAAAAATAGAACTAACAGATTATAAAATACCAATTACAAAAGAAATGAAACTATCATTAAAGCATTTAGAAAGTTTAAGTAAGCAAACAATTTTACTTGCTGAGAACAAAATTAATAATTTAGAAGAACTTAAATCTTATAGATATAATTTAGAGGAAAATTTAAGAATTTTAAAAGGTAAAAGAGAAAATTTATGGAGAAAGAGAAAAAAAGAAACAAATCCAGAAATTAAAGAAAAAATTACGCACGAAATTAGCGATTTAAAGGTTTTAATTAAGAAAACCAATAAAGATATCGTCAACTGTTATGAAATTGGAAATAGAACTATTTTGCTTAAAAGTCAACTTGAAATTGAAAAATCAAAGGAAATTGTTAAAGATAAAAAGAAAGATAAGTCAAGAGTGAGATAAATTATTATAAAAAAAAGAAACCACTTGCGTGGAAAAGAAATAGTTTTCTTTTTTGATTAGGCTCAAATGATTGTGTCGCCGTCTCTTACAGGAAAAAACTGACCGAACTTGGTCTTGACTATGGCTGCATAACCATAGTTTTCCATATTGGAAATCAGAATGTTATGCTCGCCGTCATTCCCATAGGTAGCCTTAACCTGTTCGAGAGTCATCTTCTCTCCCTGATAGTGCCAACCCGAAACATTCTTCATGTCGCCAGTAAGGGTTTCACCGTCCATAACAGTTACCGTTCTGTCAAAGAAACGGAAACCAAAACAGTTGGCAGGGATGTCAACCTTGCTTACATCCCGTTCGGGGATTTCGTTAACAGATGTTTCGCTGACGATGATACCAGGGTACAGATATTCAACATAGTGCTTCAACATAGGAGTCCTCCTAATCTTTCAGTTTGTTGCCAAAATTCCAGCAACAATTACCGAAGTGATACATTTATTATAGTTCGCTGTATCAACGAATATTATAGATATATTATACTACAATTTACATAAAAAAGCAAATATGGTCATTTTTATTGAATTTTACTAAAATCAAATTTTCCCAGTAAATCTCTACTTATTTCATCCCAGTTAATTCTCATATTAACACCATAATTAGGAAAGATAGTATTAATATGCATGTTAGCACCAGCAAATCTTAAATACGGTCTTTTTACAATTTTTATATTATGATAATTATTATCTCCTATATATCCTATTTCAACATAGTCATCTTCATTGCCAAATATTGCACAATATTTCTTGTTTTTCTTTTCTTCTACTTCAAAGATTGATAAAGACTTGTTCAATGGCAAGGATAATCTAAATGGTGTGATTCTGATTTTGTTTGTAAAAAATAGGATATTTTTCTTTAGGAAAAATGGCGGTATATTATTTTCAAAATGAACTTCATTATTTATAACTATACTATTATCTTTATCATTTTGAAAAAAATCTTCTTCCTTAACATTTGACTTTTGCAAAAAATTATGTGGCTCAATTGTAAAATAATATTCCTTATTTAATTCATTTAATAATTCTAGTTGTTCTACAAAATTCAATTGTTTTAATAAATCTCTAAAACTTATTGTTCCTTTGCCTTTTATTACAAATAGTAGTTCTTCAAAAGTTAACTTAAAAAAGAATGCATCAAAGAAAAATTCATTATTTGTAACATTTTGAATAGAATTAATATCAAATGTTTCAGCTCTTTCTATAATAACACCATGTTTTCGTGCTTTACTTATAGCACTTTGTGTAAAATTTGTAGTAGTTGTTGCTAATATATAATCTAAAGATAAATCTTCTTTTTTCTGTTGTAATTGTTCAATCCAAGTAACATCTTGAATTTTATTTCTATCTCTACATTCTATAGCTAGTTTTCTATTACAATTGTCATTATCACTAAATTCAACTAAAACATCTATTTCTCTTTTTCTTTCTGAAAAAGGGTCATATAGAAATGCAGGACTGGTAACTTTATATTTATCATTATCTAAATCATATAACCATTTATATGCTAATTCAAAATTTTTTCCTTTTCTTGCCATATAATAATCTCACTTTTAATTTATTTTTTTTTATTCAGCTATAACATACTGCTTTTTTATTAAGGCAGGAAGCAAAACAACTCTGCCATAACTCTGCCATTGCTCTGTCATTATTCAGTAATTTTGTATTTTTTATTAGGATCTTTCTCGCTATTTCCAACCATTTCAATAGTATTGTTATCTAGTAATTTTTTTAAAATTCTTCTAGCAGTTCTATCTGCAATGTTAGTTTCTTCAATTATTTCTTTGGCACCTGCTAAAACATTTCTTTTAATACATTCAATTATTCTAATTTCATTTTCAGAAAGTAATAGTTGTGACTTATCTTTCATTTCTTTTGAGTCCATTAATTCATTAATAGTGTCATTTATAATTTTAAGCATAAACTCTATAAATTCTGTTGAATTCCCTGCATTATTGCAATTTTGAATAGCTGTGTAATATTCTTCTTGGTTTTTCTTTATCATGCTTTCAATAGGCAAGTAAGAAAATGCTTTTTCCCAATGTGATAAAATTGCAGTTTGCCATAGCCTTGCAGTTCTACCATTTCCATCATGAAAAGGATGTATAAAAACAAATTCATAATGAAATATTGAAGAAAGAATAAGTGGATTTATTGTATCTTTAACTTCATTCATCCAATTAAATAGGTTGTCCATTAATTCTGAAACCATAGTATGAGGTGGAGCCATAAATATTTGTATATCTCCATCAAAAACACCTTCGCCATGATTTCTAAATTTTCCTGCATCTTTTTCAATTAAGAAAGTTAATACTCCATGTATTTTCTTTAAATCTTCTACAGAGTATGGATTTACTTTATCAACTTGTTCATAAGCCTCATAAGCATTTTTTACTTCTTGAATATCTTTTTGCTTTCCAATTACAGGTTTACCATTTATTACATCTTCAACTTGAAATAAAGATAATTGATTATTTTCAATAGCAAGAGAAGAATGAATTGACCTTATTCTTGATTTTCTTCTTAATTCTGGATATTTATTTAAATTTTCAAAATAATTTGCTTCTCCGATTTTCTTCATTATATCTGATACATAATTTAGCATTTTATCAGTAATGGTATAGGGTGGATAATTCTTTTCCATATTCAACCTCCAAATAATTGAAATCTATTTAATATAATTATTTTTCTTTTGTCTGCTTTTGTTTATATTTTCTCTATTTCTACATTGTATAGTGTCATATTCAGATTTAATGTTTTCTGCAATAAATGGTTTACCACAATGCTTACATAGTTTTACTTCAGTTCTTCCAGATGTTTCATTTAGAAGTAAAATAGTTTCTATTATTTCACTTAAAGACATAAAATTCCATTTAAATTTTATTTGTCCATCTTCAGCACTATATGAAATATTAGGCTTTTTTAAGCTATCTCCAGTAATACTTTCTTGATATACTTGTCTTATATCTTCTGATACATCATCATAAAGGTAAGCGCAAATTAAAAGCTTTTTATTGTATATAATTGTTGCAAAGTTAATAATTTCTGAAATAGTTTCAGCATAATTTTTTGAAAAAATTACATCATTAAGTCTATCTCCTTCAATTTGTTCAAAATCATCATTAAAACCAGTATTTCTATGATAATCGTTTGCTTTCATTGTTCTTGACCAATCCATTTTTGAATCTTTCCAAAAATATTTCTTTTCAAATTCCAATGCACTTATAGATGTATTATTTCCTAAATTTACAGGAATATCTCCGTTATCCATAAATTCATAATTTTCTGGCAAATATCTAAAATTACCAAGTAATCCATAATTGCTTACAAATTCAAACACCAAATTTTGGAATTTTTCCATTTTACTTTGTGCTTCAATTGTTACTTCCTTATTGCCAAGTTTAAATATTTCATTACCAACTGATTCTTTTCCTATTACTAATAAATCTTTTAATATTTGATTTTTTACTTCAAATGGATCATAGGTACTTGGCTTTGCATTTTTATCTGGGAATATGTAATATTTATCGTCTTTTTTTTCAATGATATACTTACTGTACTTACACCATTTTGCAGTAAATTTAATCTTTTCTTCTTTAATCATTTCACACCTCATAAAAAATCTTATAAAATTTTATAAAACTAGTTGACTTTTATAATAATATGTTATATATTTGCAATAGTTGAGCTACTATACTATTTCAACAAGAAATATTAAGCATCTTTCAACTATGTCTATATTATATAATTTTTAAAAAATATTGTCAATAGATGGTAACTTTACAAAAAACTTAAATTGAAGGGAGGATTGCTTATGAATAAGGTACAAGTAAAAGAAAAGCCAATGCCAATTATTTATACTACTGCAGATATTTGCAAAATGTTTCATATTGGTAGAGTAAAATGTTTAGAGTTATTTCACAGAGCTGATTTTCCAGCACAGAAATATGGCAGAGGTTTTGGAATTGAAGCAAATGCTTTAGCAAATTATATGAGCTCTAGACACATTATTTGTTAAAAAGAAAAAGAGATTTAGAAATGGCACTTCCGTAGTTTGACATTTTTTTGAATATTAGTAAAATTTTTGCCATTTGTATTGTATTTTATAGAAAATATGATATACTTTAATAAATTGATTGATATTTGTATCAATCGTCAAGAGAGTCGAAAAAGTTGTAGATAACTACGTCAACGGCACCATTAGATTTATCAATGCTTTTAGAGCTTTTGATAAGTCTATTTTTTTATTTTAAAATACTATCAGTATACAATTTGTATACAAAAATATCTAATTTTCATTTTAATATGTATGTTATTACCTATTCTCAATAGATAATAACTTTTTATTTTTATGCAGTTGCTATGCTTAAAACATTTCCAATTACTTTTGCTGAATTTTCACTAACTGTTTTATCTACATGAGCATATAAGTTTGCTGTTGTATTAAAACTAGAATGTCCAAGCCATACTTGAATATCTTTCATGTGAACTGCATTTTTTAGAAGAAGTGATGCACAGCTGTGCCTTAAATCATGTAACCTAATTGGTTTTAATTTGTTATTCACAATAATTTCATGAAACTTATGTGTTAGATAGTCTGGTTTTATAAGTGAGCCATCTTCATTAACACATACATAATTATCTGTATTCAAATAACAATCTTTAAATATTTTTTTGTTTTCTCTTTGTTTTTCTTTTTCTTCAAGCAATAAAGAGTCAATAGTTTATGATAAAATAATATAAAAAAATAACTATATTAAATAAAAGGTTAGGTGAACTTATGAAAAACTCAAATGAAGATGTTATTGCTTTTATAAAAAATAGAAAGATTAATAATGTAATTAGATTATATGTAGATAGAACTTTAAGGAATGAATATCTTACTTATATGAGCTACAAAAAGGTTAAAAACGATTTTGAAGCTATTTTAATTCAAAAAAATAATCGTATAGGTACTTTGCTTTGTAACTTCTTAAATTGTGATTTTAAAGCTATTCAGAGTGTTAAAAATTTTGTACAAGAATATAGTTTAACTTTATTGGCAGAAATAACAAAAATGGAATTTAAAAATACCTATACTCCAAATGGGTATGAAAAGTTAATAAATGAATTAGTAGAAAAATCTGGAGATAAATTAGAAAGCATAAAAGAAGATTTTATTTCTGATGTAAATTACTTATTTAATGTTAATCAATTAGAAGAAATAAAGGATTTAACACCATTACAAAGATTTTATGTTTTAACTATGAGCAAGAATAACAGTAAAGCATTATCACATTTTGAAAATGATAAATTGAATATTGCACTTGGAGATTTATCAAGAATAAATGCACCTTTAAATATTATTGATGAAGATCAATCAATAGAAATTGCTAAAGTGAATAAAGATAGAATCTTACCAATACCATATACTTTTGAAAGTAATGATATTTGTCAATTACTAATTATCGAACTTCAAGAAATCGTCTGCATGGACATATTTAAAATTAAAAAGTGTAAGAATTGTGGAAAATACTTTGTTCCAGAGAAAAGGACAGATGAGTTATATTGTAATAATATTTATGAAGATGTTAGAACTTGTAAGGAGATTGGTTCTTTTAAGGTAAAACAGAAAATGATTAATGATGATGATGATTTGAGAACTTATAGGAATGTATATCAAAAACTATTATTGAGAACAAGAAGAAATCCAGACAATATGCAATATGAAAAAGAGTTTGAGAAGTTTAAAGAAGATAATAGAAAAATGAGAGAAAAACTTGATAAAGGCAAGGTTACTTATGAAGAATATGTAGAGTGGTTAAATAACATGTAAAATAAGGAGCTAAAAATGAAGAATGAAACAGATGTAAATTATGTTATACAATTACTAGATGATTTATCTAATGAGGTTATGACACTTGTTTCAGATAGTGGTAATTGGTCTCAATGGAGAGAAAGAATGGAAAGTTGGATAGAAGATATATTAAATTGGGACAAGACAGGTGAAAATGAGGAAATTAAAGATAATCAAACAATTCTTCCAGAAAAATTATACAATAATACTATAAATTACATAGAACAATTAGCAAAACAAATTAATGCTAGCTATGAAAATAATTTATTTGATTGTACTGCCGTCATGATGAGAAGACTAATGGAAGTGTTAATTGTTTTAATGTTTCAGAACAATAGCATAGAAAACAAAATATTAGATAAGACTGGTACAAAATATGTTAATCTAGATAAAATGATAAAAATAGCTAATAGTGAAAAAAGTTTTAAATTAACAACAAACACTCAACAAGATATGGATGTTTTTAGAGAACTTGGTAACTTATCAGCTCATAAAATCTGGTATAATAGTACTAAAAAAGATATAGAAACATTAATTCTAAGGTATAGAGCAATGATCGAAGAATTACTTTATAAAGCTAGGATAAAAAATTGATAAGGGGACTTAAAAAATGAATTTAGTAGAAATGAAACAATCAGTAGATATGCTTTATGATGAATGGGATTTAGGAAAAACACCTTCGCATTCTAAAGGGAAAGTTTGTGCTTGGATTTATTTGTTTGAAATACTTGAAGAAACTGAAAAAATGGTTATTGAAAAAGAAAATGGTAAAGTTATTGGAATATGTGGATATGCAAAATGGAATTCCAAGAAATACATAATTAGGAAAAAGTTTTTTCATATTTTGAAGACTCTATTTATATGGAGTCCATTCGTAAAAGATAAAAAAGCTATCTATAAATATAATAATGATTATGATTATACACCAGAAGAATTAGCAAATTATTTTGATGGAGAGATAAGCATTTTAATTTTAAATTCAAATTATCGTGGTAAAGGTATTGGAAAGAAAATGCTTTCACAAGTATTTGAATATGCTAAAAATGATAATATGAAAAATATTCAAATATTAACAGATGAATCTTGCAATTTCAAATTTTATGAAGCTTGTGGTTGTAGTAAAGTATATTATAAAGTAATTAATAATGGCGAACCTGATAAATGTGGAAATACATCAAGTGAAATAGGATATATTTATGAGAAAAGATTTGGAGGAAAAGATAATGAATAATGTAGAAGTAAAAAAAATTGTACAAACTGATGATAATACTTTAAATACTATTACCGAATGGATGTATAATTGGTGGGGCAAAGAAGATGGATATGTATTTGAAGAAGTTAAATGTTTTATGAAACATAGTTTACAAGAAAATAGATTACCACAAACTTATGGCATATTTGTAGATAATAAAATAGTTGGTATGTATCAATTTGCTTATGAAGATTTGAGTATTAGACCAGATATATATCCTTGGCTAGCGAATGTATATATAGATGAAGCATACAGAAATAAAGGGCTTTGTAGAAAAATGATGGAAACAGTAAAAGAAAATGCTGAGAAAAACTTAGAGTTTAATGAAATATATTTATATACAAAACATCATGGATTATATGAAAAATTTGGATGGAAGTATGTATCTGATTTTGATACTTATAGAAAAAGTCCTAGAATACAAGGATTATATAAATTAAATATAAATTAATTATTAATGGTGGAATATGAAATGAATAGATTTATTATAGATAAAAGGGTACAAAGAATTTGTAAAGAATTTGATAACGCTTTTGATGAAAAAAATTTGGATAAGATTAAAAATAATTTTAAATCTGCATTAGAATTATTAAATTCGGAATTAGATTCAATATCAAAATGTAATTTATACTATTCAATAGGAACTGCTCATAGTGATTATATTCAAGTTGGAATTAACAGACTCTCTGTTAAAGAAGTTGAATATAATTTAGAACAATCATTTTTCTATCTAAGAAAAGCTGTTGATATGATTGAAGAAAATGATATTCCAAGAGAAATATCAATAAAAGTATATACTAATTTAGGAAATTTGTTTGATGAAGTAAATAGAAGAAATGAGGGAATTGAGTGTTATAAGAAAGCTTTAGAGATATATCCTAATTTTGCTATGGCTAATGGAAATCTTGGTATGGCAATATTTTTATATTCTAGAATTATATATGATAATTCACATCAAGTTATATTAGATCATGAAGCATATAAATATTTTAAAAAATCATTTCAAGATAAAAGGAATTTATTTGACTATGCAGAGAAAGATTTTAATAACTATTGTTCTCAAATAGAACGAGTATATGCAAAAGAATTCTTAGACAATAGTTTGACTTTTGATGATTTTCCTATTTTAGATGAGGAAGAAAGAAAATATAGACAATGGTGTGCACAAAATAGTTTATTCTTAAATCCTTTAAATGATATTTTAGATAATAATGTTGTGTGGAGAGATATAATGCATTTGCCTAATATGATTATGAATGTAAAAGATGAACAAAAAATGCGATTTTTCGGACTAATGAATGAAATAAAACAGGAATATATTTCTTCAAGATATCTTTTTTATGAATCCATTCAACCCAGAGAAACAGAACATTTTTCCGATAGAGAAAATCATTTAGTAGATTCCTTTGACTTTGCAACATATTCTATTTATAATTATAAAATGAGAATGACTTTTAGGAGTTTATATTCAATATTAGATAAGGTAGCATTTTTCTTAAATGAATATTTCGAAATTGGAATAAAAGAATATGATGTTAATTATAAAAGTATATGGTATATAGCAAAGAAAAAAGCAAATGGTGAAATTATATATAAATACAATAATCCAATAAAGGAAAAGATAAATAATAACTGGGGATTGTATGGAATCTATTGGATATATAAAGACTTTATAGAAGGAAAGAAAACATCGCCAAACCCAAAAATAACAGAAATTAGTAAAATAAGAAACTCTTTAGAACATAAATATTTAAAAACAATACTTACTATAGGTGAAGTAAAAATTCTAAAAGAAAAGCAAAAAAGTTTTGATGATAAATTAGCTTATTATATTTCTACTGAAGAACTATATGATATTGTGCTATTTCTATTAAAAACCATTCGCTCTTTAATTATTAATCTTATATGTTGTATTAATATTGAAGAGAGAAAAAAGTGCGAAGAAGCAAATAAAGAGCACAAATTTATTCCACCATTAAATACATATCCTATTGATGAAGGATTAAAATTTTAAAAATATATTTAGGAGGTACTCTATGAAATACATATATACTAAAAAAGATTTAGATTTAATTTCATGGGAAAGGATAGACAGTTTTATAGATAAGATTTATAAAGATGTAAATAACTACTTAAAATCTAATAATCTATCAATTAAATATATAGCACCTATAATGCGTGGAGGTGGAGTTCCAGCAATAAAACTTTCCCATATGTTTAATGTTATAGATGTGTTACCAATACAATTAAAACACAACCATGAAACTCATGGTATAGATACTAAAATTGGATTAGATTACTTAAAAGATAATTCAATTAATGAAAATGAGTGTATCTTATTAGTAGAAGGAAATCATGTTACTGGAGAAACTGCTAATATTGCTGTTAAAATGATAAGAGAAAAATTCGGAGAAAATGTAAAGATTATTTATGTTTCCTTAACTAGAGATTATACATATAAGGATAGTGTAAAAAATATATGTTTTACTACTTGGGCAATGACTACTAATGAGATGAAAGAACTATCTAAAGAAGAATGTAATAAATTAGGAATTAACTATAATTTAGTTTCTATATATCCATGGGAAAATATAGAAGAAGAATTAGATGAATTAAATAATAGCTAATGAGATAAAGGAGAAAATCAATATCTTAGATTTTCTCCTTTTACTAATGACTAACATAGCATAAAAGCTATGGACACTAATGTAATAATAGTATATGAAAAATTTTAGATTATATGCAATAAAAAACGATAGCCTTTTGAGCTATCGGATTATAATGATTACGTTCTTTTCAGAACGGACACTAATGTTTTATTAATTTAATTATAAACTATTCCATGGCAGAAAGTCAAGCAAAATTCAGAATTTTATTCATCTTTTAGTGGTCTTAACCTATATAAACTTTCAAGTTGTGAATTAATTTTATTCCAGTCATTTGCTGAAACAGTAACTAATTGTCCTTTTTTTCTATATGGATCTGTAATTCTTATTTTACTAACAACCTTTAATTGTTCAACTAAAACAGTAGAGTCGACTTCTTCTAAATCAATATGAAACCAAAAACCATCTTGTAACCTTTTAGTCGTTAGTGGTAGAATAGTACAGATAGGGGAATTCTTGGAAGTTCTTAATATTAAAACAGGTCTTAATTTATTTTGCTCACTTCCAATATTTATTCCAAGATTACACCAGTAAATAAAATTATTATATATTGGAAATTTAGGAAGTTTTCCATTATATCTTAAATTAGCCTTTTCTTTAGTCCATTCAGAAAACTGAATTGCATCAGAATTATTGATACTATTTAATAAATTTTCAGTTTCTTCGATATTATTGTGAATTTCATCATTCATAATCTCACCTCGCTTTTCAAAGTATAACATATTATAAATCAAAAGTAAACAAAGGTTTGCATATTTTATAAAATTATTTTGCAGTTATAAGTTTTTCTCTTATATTGTCACTCATAACATCTATTCTCTCGATTACTCTATTTTTCATTTAAATAAAATACTTTTTTAATATCTTTTTCTCTCAAATGTATCACCTCTCTATCTTAATATAATTAAAAATGGGGATTGGGGTGTCCCCAGTAAGTTTGAATTTGTGCGGGAGAACAAATTCATTGCTTGCTGGCTGGGACAGCAATTTGCATTTGCGGGAGCACAAATGCAGTGCTTGCTAGGACAATATTGTTTGTTACTCTTTCAGAATCCCCATTTTCTTAAAGTAAAAATATGTTTCTTTACCACCTAAAAAGAAGATAGAATATTCTTCTATTTCATCAATTTTTAGTCCTAATTGAATAACTCCATTCTTACACTATCAAATAACTCATTTAATTCAATAGAATTTATATCAAATAATCTTGTTTCTTCCATCATTTTTTACCTCTTTTCTACACATAAATTAATTCTTTTAGTATTATTTCATCAACAGAATTCTTAATGTTATTCATAAGACCAACCCATTTTAATTGGTCATTTGCTTTTAATTCTTCTGTAATATTTTCTTTTTTAGCTAATTGCTTCATTAAAAATTCAAACCTATCAGTAGCAGTTTTATCAATTTCTAATAAATGTTCTTTCAGTTTATTGTTCATAACTAAAATAATATATTCTGATTTTTTCTGCTCTTTTAAAAATTTTAATCTCATTCTTCCAAACCTACCAATCTCAAAATTCTTCAAATTTTCTGGGGTTAATAAATTTGGAAAATAATAATCTCCTTGTTTTGTGTATTCAATTTTCATACATAAATTATCCTTTCAATTTTTTATTTTCATGTTAAAGGAATTAGCTTTTGATTTTAAAATTCAGTATACAATTTGTATACAAATCATTTTATTTTTGAAATTTTTTAGAAAATTAAATATCTTTGAATTTTTAAATAAAAAATGAATGAAAGTGCCAATTTTAATGTAGTTAGGAGTATCTTTAACTATCAATAAAAAGTAATAGTTAAAAGTATCTATAAATGGGCTTTAACCCCTTAAAATCCTGCGGTTGAATAAACCGTGCCGGTTCGATTCCGGCCATCTGCACC
>ERZ839741.1893-NODE-1893-length-20808-cov-3.203344_pt1 | contig 20808 bp, 13 predicted proteins | sample MGYA00519880_ERZ839741 | MGnify/ENA primary metagenome ERZ839741 (study PRJEB31850, sample SAMEA3708851) | human gut metagenome | biome: human gut; feature: human-associated habitat; material: faeces | place: China | collected 2014 ...
AATATATACAGTTGCATTACAATTCATAGAATTACTAAGAATATTATCATAGCTGATTATCTTATGATATACATACATCTTATCAAGACGTCCAGTACCAGTACCAAGCAAAGGAATTGCTATTGAATGTAAATTTAATTTATTTACTTCTTCAAAAATTAGAGGTATTAATTTATCAATAGTTGTTGCTTTAGCTTTACTTCCTGGAAATCTCATAGTTACTGCGTGTAAGACATATTTAGCTAATAGTCCTGGTGCGTCTGTTATAAATACATTACCAGGAGCATAACAATTGAATCTGTTATTTCCTTTACAATTAGCCTTAGCTTCTTCTTCTACTAAACCTTGTGAGGCATACTGAATACTTTCAGCTACACCATGGTATAGTGCATCAATACATCTTTGTCCACCCATATAACCAACACCATTACTAGCGTTTACAATGCCATCAACGTGCATTTCTGCAATATTGCCATATACAAGTCTAATATCCATTGTTACCTCCTTTCTAAGCCAAAGATAGAGCATTATCTCTAGCTTTAGTTTTATCAAGATGTTTAGGCTTACAATTCAACACCAGTTTTTTACTAAATAAGTTAGTGCGTTGTCTTTTAATTCCTGAATTTTTAAGAGCAACTGCTTCAGCGTTTAATTCATCAGTCAGAATTTCAAGTTTTGCAGTCTTCTGTTTCAATTCTTCTGCAAATTCAAAAGGTTTTGCAAGTAACTTTTGGGAAGATTTGTAATCTAAATCTAGTCTATTCAATTTGTGTTCTTGTTCATTGTAAATAACATTTATATTTGCAATACCATTTACAATCTTATCAAGATTAACAAGTGGTGAAACACCTAACTCTAGTGTATATGTATCCTTACCATGCACTTTAGCCACAAAGTCATCACTGTTATAACCAACATTTGAAATATCAACCTTAAAACCATAGATTTCACCAAAGTGAATAGTAGAGCCTTGCTTAGTCAAATTACCACGATGATTTTCACCTTTAATACTACTAGTTTTATCTGCTAGTAATTTACTAGCTTCAGACATATCATCATATTCAACACCATCTACCGTAGCTTTAAATACAATATTATTGTATTTATCACGAGGAATAGCCTTGCTATTATCAACATCAATCTTAATATTATCCATATGGTCACAGATTTTCTTTCGTTCACCATTGTAATTCTTAACTTTGTCCTCAAGTTCATATCGTGTGTTGTTGTATTCAGATTGATAAGTTTGTAGTTCTTTGACTCTGTTGTCAAGTGTCAGTTTTTCTTTGATTCTCTCGTCACCGGTACAAAGAGCTTTAATCTCAGAATATGTTAGTGCTGACTGGTCAACATCCGTACATCTTCTTGCCGGTTCTTTTGAAGTCATAATCTGACCTATGAATTTTTGCTTTTTCTCAAGCAATTGATAACTATAAGCGTCAAAAGTGCCTTTGGTAACATATCTGTATAAATGAACATTCTTATTAATGTTACCTTGTCGAACCATACGACCTTTGCGTTGCTCAAGGTCTGATGGACGCCATGGAACATCTAAATCGTGCAATGCTACAACTCTATCCTGAACATTTGTACCAGTACCCATTTTTGAAGTAGAGCCAATGAAAATACGAACTTTACCTTGTCGAACCTTATCAAACAGTTCTGCTTTTTGTACCTCAGTTTTTGCGTCATGTATAAAAGCGATTTCTTTTTCATCAACACCTTTAGCAATTAGCTTAGCTTTAATGTCATCGTAAACACTAAATTCTCCTGACTCCTCAAGAGAATCAATTTCACTCATACTCTTTGTATCGTCTGATTTAGTTTTAGAATTAGACTTAGGAACACCTAAGTCAGAGAAGATAATTTGGGTTAGTTTATCTTCTTTTGTTTCTTCATAAATCTTATAAACATTGTCAATACAAGCATTAAGCTTGGTGTTTGGGTCATCTTCAAAGTCAAGGTTAATTAATCTAGGGTCAAGTCCTACTTTTCGTCCGTCTGAAGTAATCTTTAGCATATTATCAACAGTTGGGTCAACAGCTCCACTATTAACATCTTCTGCTCTGTCTGCAAGTTCTTGTACAAGAGCTTCTTGCAGTTCAGTAGGTTCACAATTAATAATGTGCATTTCACAATCAGGAACATCAAGATTTAAAGTATCAGCCGTTCTAACACTAGCACATTGCTTAAACATTGTAATTAACTCAGGCATATTTGTGTATTCGGCAATTCTGGTTTTCTCTTTGAACTTAGTGCCGGTAGGGTCAAGTTCATATTCTTTCTTTTGAATGCCAAAATTTGATACCCAATTATCAAAATTCTGCATATTATTATGACTATTTAGAAAATCATACTCAAGGTATCTCATCATAGTATGTAATTCAGTAATGCTGTTTGACACTGGTGTTCCGGTAGCAAATACAACACCCTTGCCACCGGTAATTTCATCAAGATACCTGCACTTAATAAATAAATCTGTAGCTCGTTGTGATGGTCGGGAAGAAATACCTGAAACATTGGTTAATTTAGTAGTTGAAAATAAGTTCTTAAATTCGTGAGCTTCATCGACAAACAACTTGTCAATACCTAATTCTTCAAAATAAACAGTATTTTCATTTTGATTAGCTTTCAGTTCTTCAAGTTTCTTTTCAAGACTTTTACGAGTTTTCTCCATAGCTTTGACTTGGAAATTACTACCTTGATTTCTTTTTAACTCTGCAATACCCTCAATAATATCATCAATTTGTTGTTGATACATTTCTCGTTCTCTATCAGGTGATAGAGGTAAAGATTTTAACTGAGTATGACCTATGATAATTGCATCATAATTACCTGTAGCAATCTTACTTAATAATACTTGCTTATTCTTTCGTTCAAAGTCTGACTTTGTAGCAACAAGAATATTAGCATTTGGATACAACTTTAAAAAGTCATCACCAATTTGCTCAGTTAAGTGATTAGGAACTGCAAATAAAGACTTATTGCAAAAGCCAAGTCGCTTACTTTCCATTGCAGTAGCAATCATCTCAAAAGTTTTACCTGCACCAACCGAATGAGCAAACAAGGTGTTTCCACCATAAATAGCTTGAGCAACTGCGTCTTTCTGATGTGGTTTAAGTGATATATTTGCGTTCATCTCAGGGAAAATTAGGTTAGAACCATCATATTCACGAGGTTTAATACAGTTAAACTGACGATTGTATTGAGAAACAAGGTCAGTTCGTCTTTGAGGGTCTTTGAAAATCCAATTTTCAAATTCTCTTTTAATTAAGTTTTGCTTTCGCTGAGCTAATCTTGTTTTGTCAAGGTCAACAACTCTTATTGTTCTGCCCTTATCATCAAGAACAGGTAATCCTCTGTCATCTAACTTATCCTTATAAACCTTACATTCACCTAAATTTAAAGCTCGTTCTAATAGAACATACGCATTAAGATTTTCAGTACCATATTCTTTAGTTACTGTAACTGACCTATCATCGTTTTTATTAGTGATATTCCATCTATTAATTACCGGAGAATACTCAACAACTATCTTACTATTACTGTATGAATTACGGTTGTAATAAGGAGTTTTAAAAGTTTCATACATGAAATCTTGATAGTATTTAGGGTCAATCCAAGTAGCTCCTATTTTAATATCAATATCACCTGCTTTTAATGGTTCAGGAATAGATTTTTCTAGTGCTACAACATTATCAACGAACAGTGGGTTCGTTTTTGCACACTCTTTTGCAATATCTAATTTTGCGTAAATATCACCTGAAAGATATTCACTAGCAGTCTGATAAGTGATTTCTTCACTATCAAGGTTGGGAACTGGATAAATTTCGCCATCAAGATTTTCTATGATAACATCTTTAGACTTATTACATAATTCAGACATAAAGTCTAAATCAACAAAACCTCGATTAGCAATTGTTACAGATAATGCCTCAATTGCAGTATCAACTGATTTTACAGTTTCAGCTTTTTTGATTGTTCTTTTAGTGAAGATGTCCGATTTTTCAATTAACTTATCTTTATCAATTTTAGCTTCAAGAGAACTTAATAAAGAATAAGAATTATCCTTTACAAAAAGAACTTTATTTTTTCTGCTATGAATTAGTCCATATTTATTATAGAACTTGTCATACTTAGTGTTAAGTTCGTTTTGCAATTCACTAATTCTTTCCTCATTGTCATCATTGTTTTGTTGTTCATCAAGCAATTTTCTTACAGTATCTCTAATCTCAATCAGTTGCTTAATCTTGTTTAAAGATTTATCATTGCAATATTTAGCACTTAAAACTTTAAATGCAGGAAATACATTTAGTTCCTTTTTACTATCGACACCATAAAAATAAACTTTACCTTTATCAACAAAAAAACTTTCAGCTCTTAAATCAGCAGGTAGATTAACTTCAGATGAATTGAATAATAAAGGTTCATTCTTTTTAATTGACTTTGTAATTTGTCCTGAAATATTTTTAACTGCGTTGTCTAATAATTCAGACAAATTACTATTGTCAAAAGGAACAACTGTCGTACTATCATCTCTACCATATTGATGATTTACTACAACATTACCTAGTACCATATCAGGATGTTCAGTAAAATAATTATTAATTGGTAATCCATCACTAGTTTCGGATAAGTCAATCCAATTTGCTTTTTCTTTATTAAGTTGAGTATTCTTTTGCAATATGATAATATCTGTTGCAGTTTTCGTGCCAACACTTTTAAATGCCGTATTAGGTAAGCGAATAGCACCCAATAAGTCAGCTCGGTCAGTTAAATATTGTCTAAATGAACTATTAGACTTATCTAAAGTACCTGTTGAAGTAACAAATACTACAAGACCCCCTTCACGAATTTTATCAAGAGTTTTTGCAAAAAAATAGTCATGAATTTTCAAATGAAGATTATTATAAACTCTATCATTAACAGAAAAATCACCAAAGGGAATGTTACCTATAGCAACATCAATACTATCATTTTGAAATCTAGTATTTTCGTAGCCGGTAACTGAAATGTTGGCATTAGGATATAATTGTGTTGCAATTCGCCCTGATAGGCTATCTTTTTCAACACCATACAAATGACTTTTCTTACCTAGATTATTTGGCATTCTACCAAAAAATCTACCAGTACCACATGCAGGTTCAAGAATGTCACCACCGGTAAAGTTAAGATTATCAAGAATTTTGTAAATGCTATCAATAACAGTATAATCAGTATAGTATGCGTCAAGCACAGAACTTCTAGCTGATTCATACTCACTATTAGATAACAAGTTTTTTAGTTCAGCATATTCATTCTGCCAATTTGGTAGATTATCATCAAAGGCATTTTGTAATCCACCCCAACCGGTATAATTTGAAAGAACTTTTTGTTCTTTATTTGTTGCTACACGATTTTCAGACTCAATAAGTTGCAATGTCTTAATTGCTTCTACATTGTGTCTAAATCTAGTCTTTAGTCCTACAATACTACTATCTGTATCACTAATATGATAATTATTCTGTTGTTGATTAGTTTCAGTATCTCTAATAACTTCTTTAGATTCATCAATAATTACATTATTTATCTTTTCATCTTTAGCGTTTTCTTGTTCTTTTAATAACCTATTTACTTTGTTAAGTTTTTCAGAACGGAAAATAGGATAAATAGTAGCCATTGTTGTATCTCTTAAAGAAACATCTTGTCCACTAATACTATCAACAATAAATTCAGTACCATCAATTTCTAAAGACTTACCAATAATATTATCAGAACTTTGTTCTTGTGGTTGTTCAAGTGGTTTGTTTTGAACTTGCTCTTGAATTTCTTCTTGAGTTTGTTCCTCTACTTTTTCTTCTTTAACTTTGACACCGTTGACTAAACTTAACATTGTCTTTTCATAGCTATCAATGTCACTCATAGTAATCCATTGAGGCTTTTTATCGTCAGGAAATGAATTATAAACCTTTCTCATTTCTTCAATATGTTTCTCAACGGTGATACCCCATAATGACCATCTTGGATTACTTATTTGATGGTCAATGACATATTTACAGTCTGATTTAAGCCGACTCAAAAAGCTATAATCAAATGTATAATCTTTCTCATTAACTTCATTCACCGGTTGTTCATCAGTAAGCTTAGTTTCTGTAATTTCATTATCAGTAGTGCTTTCAATAACTTCCTCAACAGGTTCTTCACTGACTATTTCAGGTTCAGTTACTTCTTCAATTGATATGTTTTCGTTATCAACTTCAACATCATTGTTGGTAGTTTCAATTACTTTTTTAATATCATTTTTAGGTTTATCAACTATTTCAGGGAAAGGAACAGAATTTAATGATTGATATGTACCATCACTAATTGCATTCTTAATTTCTTGTGGTGTTCTATTTTTAACTTCTGCAATAACATCAATTAAACCATTGTAAGAATAGCTTTTGAATTGTTGTAGATAGTTATTCATATTTTCAACTGTAAAGCTCTCATCAAGTAGAGATATTAATAAATCTGACATGTTAGCATCAACCATTGAGATTATACAATCAAGTTGTTCTTGTGAATAATGCTTATTCTTTGCTATGTTATATAACCTAACTGTTTTATCAAAATCAGACTTCTTATTAATAAGAGCAGTTGTATCAGCTATCATAATTTCCACATCAGATAAGCCTTTATAAGTGTCTAAAAACAATTCTGACAATTCAGAAATCATATTTGCTGAATATACATTAGTACCGGTAAAATAATCACTTGCTATATTAAGAATGTTATCATTACTAACATTGTCTTTAAGATAGTTATATACATTATAAAAAGCAAGTGTCTGTTCTTTGCTATAATCTAATGAATCTATCAGCTCTAAAAATTCTTTAGGTAAGGATAATTCATCAAGAATAGGTTGCAACTTATTAATAGAATTACAATTAACCATTATTGCGTCAGATGTTTCTATGATAGAATAAGTTAATTTATCCTTTAAATAATCATTCAATCTGTTAAAATCAAATTTAGACTTATCAAGATTAATTGAATCAGTTAATTGCAGTTTGTCGGCATTACTAACATCAATTTTTATTTCTTCGTGACTATCAAAAATAGCTAACTGTTTTGATAGTGAAGAAGATAATTGAATTAAATAATCATGGTCTTTTTCGCTAACAGTAATAGTAGCTCTACCACCTTGTATTCTACAAGAATAAGAAATATTATTCTCATCTAGTCGCTGAGCTAATTTTAATGCGTAATCTCTTGAAAAGTTACCATATCTTTTATTAACAATATTCTTGTATTCTATATTGCCTAAATAAAAACCTTGTGGATGGTGTTCCTTATTACTATTCTGAACAGATACTAATGGTAATGATAATCGTAAAATCTTATCATAATCTCGTTTATTAGTAGCAATGTGGGCAACACCTTCGTAAATATATGCACAGTAATTAAGTCCTGCTGACTCTAAAGATAAAATAATTTTATCTAAGTTTTCTTCTCGTGCTAATAAAACATTTTTATAACTATTATCTGTATAGTCATTCCATAGTTTGTTGCCATAAAGTTCAATCATTTTATCACTCCTTGTAACTTCTGCCCCACTGGGGCAGAAGTTATTATTAGTTATCGTTCAGGCGTTCTTTCTTGTGTCTTTTCCTTGTTTTTCTGTTGCATTTCCTTTTGCTTTCTGCCAACAGAAACGATTTCTTTTCGTGATAAAATTTGTGGCTTTACTTTAAATGCCTTATCCTCTTTTTCAGCATTATCCTTTTGTGGTGGAAGATTATTAATCATTCCATCAATCATATCGTAGTTACCTTCAACATTAATTTCTGCGTTTTTAAGATAATTTTCTTTTTCAATTTTTGCAACTTTTTCGGTCTGTTCAATGTTATTCTTGCAAACAACTGTAACCTTGTAAGTAGGGTTATCATTAAGAATTTCATTGTTGCTTAAGTCTTTGTATGACTTATTAATAACTTGGGAAATAGCCTTATTATCAAAAGTCTTTAGCTTATCAATGCTAGATAAAGACTTAGTTAAATTCTTTCTTTGTTTAAGCAAGTTAACAATCTTATCTCTTTGACTTGGAATATCTTTAGATAATTGCAACTTTTCAACAGCTGAAGTAGTGTGTTCATAAGCATTATTCATTTGCTGAAGTTGTTGAACACTTCTCTCAATTTTGTTTTCATTACGCTTATAAGCGTATTTTTGAAGTGCTTCAAGTCCATGGATGAAATTCTCCTTTCGACCTTCAGGTGTTCTCATATTAGAAATGAATGTGTCGGCTTTAAGGATTCCTTCAATACGAGCTTTGCTCTTATCAATTTCATTACCTAATTGTTGTATCTTGATATTTCGTGAAGTGATTTTTTGTTTTTGACTATCAATAACATTTTTATGATAATCAGAAACAAGTTTTAGAAATGCAACAACCGGTGTAGGTAGGGACTTGTTTGTGCCACTATCTACAAGTTCTTTGTACTTATCAACAATAGCTTGTGACCTTGCAATTCTTTCTTTAGATTGTTGATTTTTTGCATTTAGCAAATCAATCCTATCTGAACATTCAGCAATCTTCATTGAATTACGGTCATAAGCTTTAGCTAGTATAGAATTCCTTACTAGTTGTTCACGACTAGCTATTTCAGACTTTTTCTGAACTGTACTTTCAACTTGTTCTTCAATAGTTGAACTATCTCTTTGAACTTCATCAGTTTTGCTTTGTGCTTTTTCCTCATTTGCAACAGATTTTTCAACTACTTCATTTGTCTTTTCTTCATCATTTTTCTTTTGTTCATCATTCTGTAATGTAGAATTTTCTTCAACTAATTCTATATCTTCATTTTGTTTGTTAAGAGTGACTGGGTCATAGTGACCATCAAATAATTTTTGACCAGAGATTTTTTCTACAATCTTATTATCAGAATCAAAAAGATTGTAAGTCTTATCAGCTTTAAGTGATGTAAGTATTGTTTTATCATTATTGATATACTCAACATCACTTTGACCAACCATTAAAAATCGAATATTCTCACCATATGTACCAGGCACTCTTGTCTTTATCATTCCTGCTTTGTCGCTAAATACAAGGCTTTCATCAATGGTAATGTTAATTTCTTTACTCTTATCATTATCTAAATCAGGCATATTTTACCTCTTTCATTCTAAAAATCATTTTCGTGTTTTGATTATTTTTGCGTTATTGATAATAGTCTGCCTCGTCAACAAATAATCTTTATTCTTAACCAATGATTTACTTTTCACTTCATTCTTTGGTGACTCTTTTTCCGGCATTGATAAATCAATAACTGTTTTTAATCGTTCCTTTGCTGACTCAACAGTTTTACTATGTAGAAATGTAGTTATAAGTAATTGTTGCAAGTCAGTAGGATAATGTTCAAGAACCGATATGCTTATATCAAGCATATCGGCTATTTCTTTCAAAACATTGCTATCTTGTTCTGATAACATTATTTTTTCTCGTCCTCATCTTCATTGATTTCTTCATCTTCAATAAAATCAAAGTCACCATCAGAACTTGTGTTATTGTTTTTCTTTTTCTTCATTTTTACGAATACGAAGAAACCTGCACCAAGAATAACAACACCAACTACTAGAATAAGAATTAAATTAGTATCATCATTTGAAGATGAACTATTGTTGCTTTCACTAGGTGTTGAAGTGTCAGTATTGCTATCATGACTATTACTGTTATCTGCAGATGTGCTTGCGTTATTAGAAGTATCATCAGATTTATCATCATCAGAATTCTTGCTAATCAACTTCTGAATATCAGCAGTATCAACTTCATTCAGAAAATAAACATTATCTTCAGCTTTAGTTTTATCAACGATAATATAGAAAACATCTTTATCTCTAGTTGTTACTGCAATAAATTCATATTCACCGTTATCCATAATTACCTTTTGGTCAGCTATCATTTCGGAATTACCGGTTGTATTCTGTGACCATCCATAATCGGTAGTGTTACTATCACTATCAGTAGTATCTGTACTGTTACTACTGTCAACTGAAACAGTTGAAGATTTTGTTTCAGCTCCAACCGAAACAACAGTAAAAGTAAATATCATACATATTACTGCAATAATTGATATAATTTTTTTAGTTTTCATCATCATTACCTCCTACAATACTCAACATATCAAGAACATCTTGCTGAGTATTAATATTGTTATCTTTAAGAATTTTGATAAGTTGTAAATCATCTTTAAGTGTTGGAACAGTGTAGTGATTATCATTAATGATAGTCATATATAACTGTTGTTCTAACTCCTTAATTTCCTTATCAACTTTTCTTTTTTGTAACTGCAAATTTTTGATTTTATTATCAAAAACTTCAGCCTTTTTTTGTAAGTTTTCAATTCTCGCTAATCGTGTATCTGTCATAAAATCTCCTACATTATTAATCTAATCTCTGTAAATTATGAATTGAGGGTCAACATAATAGTCAGAACTAAACCATCCACCATCTAATTCAACTGATATATGTAGATAAGTCTTATTTGCATTTGTATTATCTATGTTGTCATAACAATGCTTGTAGTTATCAACCTTACCAATAACTTGACCTGCCTTAACAGTATCACCTTCATGAACGGTTGCTTTGATGTTAGTGTAATAAATCGTTGTTTCAACTTTGTTATGGTCATCATACCAGTAGTCTAAATCTTTATTTGTGACAAGCTTTATCATATGGTCACTAGTGTCTATTTTTTTAATAGTGCCTGATACCATAGCTTTAACCGGTGTATTGGTATTAGCCTCTATATCAATACCGTTGTGGTTAGAGTCTAGTGAACAATGAACCTTACCCCAAGATTGGACATCATAACCATAATTGTTATAGATTTTTCCATTCTGAACTAAAGAATTAAAATTAGTATTTAGAGCATTTTTAATCATTTGATGATTTCCATAACCATAAGTATTATCATTAGTTCCAATACCTAGAAGAGTATCGTAAAACTGTAACCGTTCTTCATAATGACCTTTTTCTCTAAGTAGTTTTTTAATTGTATTTTCAAAGGTCATTTTGCGTTGAACATTTGTGTAAAGTTTACATTGATATTCGTATTTTTCAGCTTGATAATACCTAATTAACTGATACTTCTTTAGTTCAGGATTTAAGATTTTTGTATCCTCTTTAGCTACGGCATAGTCAAAGTTTCTACCATCGACTACAAGTTGTGTTTTATGATATAGTTGTCCTTTATACTCAAATCCATAAAAATATTCTCGTTTTTGTTTGTCATAGTATCTATAATAAAAAGGCTCGATAGTGCTAGACCCTAGTGTGAATTGCTTGTTTACATTTTGAATATAAAAACCGGTTTTTTTGTAATCTTCGGTTTTATCCTTAATTTCACCTGTATTCAAGTCAAAATGTATTGCACCATCACTAGTAAAATCTTTTAACTTTTCTGGAACACTTTCTTTACTGTCACCAAACTGAACATAGCCATATTCTTTACCATTGACTTTAGTAATACCGGTTTCATCAACACATAAAAACTCATTTGCTGACGGATATACTTTGAACTTATCAAGAGATACCCAAACTGATGAATTATAATATTTATGCTTAAATTCATACTCGCCATAAAACAAGTCATCAATAGTGTCATTATCTACATTATTGTCATACGACCAGTTATAAATATCTTTGTTATCTTGACCAAAATCGTAATTATAAGCACACATAAATGCTATAAATTTATAAGCATCAAAATCATATACTGGGTCATAATTAAACTCACTACTACGACCAAAAATAAATTCTTTTGGAGTGTCAGTATAGTTATTAATGTTGATATTAAAGCCATTTCTTAATCCAACTCTCCAAGTATCAGCATTTTGTACTTTGATTAAATTGTTATTAAAATCATTTGCTTTTGAAGTGTATCGTGATATACTTTTTGCTATTGTGTCATCGTCACAGTTATAAGTGCCAAGAACATATGTATTGTTAGAAACAGTAGAATTAAGTGATAGAAATAAAATTGCAAAAATAGCAAAGAAAATAAACAAAGGAATAGCTATAACACCAAAAAACTTGAAGATAAATTTAACAAAGTCAATTGATACTTCCTTAATTTTAGATAGTGCCTTCTTGATTTTATCCTGAAGTTTTTCTTGTTGCTTTTTATTTTTTGGTTTCTTCTTTTTTGGCTTCGGCTTTTCTTTTAGTAACTTACTATTTCTTGCTTTTAGTTTGTTCTCTTTCTTATGTATTTTCTGTCGTCTTGACTCATTTTTCTTTTGAATTCGACTGTATCGACGAAAACTATTCTGTTTAACAGCACTTTTAATTGTTTGAGTTGAATTTCTAATAGCACTGATACCGTGAATAAAGTCATTATCATGAGCGTATTGTGATGACTTATTAACAATGAAAGATGTTGGATGTGTTATTGTTACTGACCTAATAGCCTTAACAGATAAAGGAATTGTTAAATAGTGCAATTTCTCTCTGCGAGTAAATCTCACTATTTTTTTCTGATTTTTTAACAGTTTCTTTTTAATTTTTAAATCTGTTATAGGCTGATTAAGTTTTGTTGCTATTCTTTTTCTTTGTTTAACCCTTTCAAGAGTTGGCTTAATCACTGAATTAGAGCTATATACTCTATGTATTTCTCTAAGTTGTGATTTTCGTTGCTTTACCTTTAGCTTGTTTGCTTGTTTAGAAGTCTTATAGTCATTTTTTAGTGCGTTCTTTCTGTTTTTGTCGGTAAGTAACGCACTTGTTTTTTGCTGAAAATAAGACTTCTTAACATTGTGAGTGTAAACAGTTCGCCTTACATTATTAAAACTTTTGAGAGCTGATACAGACTTCGCAACAATTTTACCGGTATCAACTGAATCAAATTCGTTATTTAGTCTGCCTGAAAACTTACGATAATAGTGACCTGCAACAGCTAATCCGGTAGTTTCAGATACTAAAGCTACTTTAGTTAAACCGGTAGTAGCAAGTTTTCTTGTTTCGTTTACTGCCTTAGCTGAATTGACAACTAACCGTTCACCTTTTGTAACAGGCGTTAAATTGTTTAGTCTTGTAGTAACAGAATATTTCTTAAAGTCACCTTCAATTCGTCTGCTAAAATCTACTGCATGATGTATAAGTCCGGGAGGTTTGTATAACGGTGCAGTAGTTTGTACAACTGAATAACGAGTTCGATATTTACCATTTTCATTCTGTATTCTTTCAGCTCTTATATGAAACTCTTTGCCGGTAAAAGAATTACCAATTACCTTAAAAGGCAATTTTGCAATTTTCGTGGCATTTTTGAATTTTGGAATGCGACTTCTCAATGCTCATCACTCCTCAACAGAGGTTTTTTCTTTCTTTTCAGGGTCAGTATTTAATAGTTTGAATAACAATGTGTTTTCAGGAACAATGTTCTCGTATGGTAATACAGTATTGCCAAATTTCAATAGTCCTCTACCAATACTATTATTCTTGATATGCTGAACCTGAGCGTCAGATAATTGCAACTTGTATTGCAATATTTCTCTGTCACCACTAGCCTGACTTGTCATAAAAACGAAGTCAGAGTTTTCAAAAATATTCTCAATTTCTGGAGAGGCTAATAAGTCTTTGATATTCTGTGTAATACCACTAGGAATACCACCCCATTTACGAAATCGTTTCCAAATTTCAACTGAATACTCAGCCGTTTGTTTATCCCTTAATAACAAATGGAATTCATCAATATAAAACCAAGTGCTTTTAAGCTGATTACGGTTAGTGGAAACTCTATTCCATATCTGATTTTGAATAATCAACATAGCAACTTTTTTAAGTTGTGTACCTAAATTACGAATATCAAAACAAACAAGACGATTATTAATATCAATGTTTGTTTGATGATTAAATAAGTTTTGTGAACCACTTACATACATTTCAAGAGAGTTTGCTACTCTACTTGCAATTTCAATTACATCAGGTTTTCGTAATTCATCTAATAAATCCTGAAGAATAGGCATTTTATCAAGTGTTGGATTATCATCATAGAATTTGTTGTAAATTCTTCTAACACACTTATCAATAGCCGTCTTTTCTTCAGATGTTAAACCGGTACGGTCAGAAACAATGATTTCACATAGTGAAACTATAAAGTCTGATTGGTCAGCAATTGGGTTATCATCATTATCGTAATAAAGTGGCACATCCATAGGGTTAAGATATTGGTTATTACTAGAGTTAGATGATATTTTTACTACTTGTCCGTCAAAGTAATTAACTAACGGATAATATTCGCCTTCAGGGTCAATAATTATAATGTCATCATCAGTTGTTAGAAAAACACCAGTCATTTCAAACTTAACCATAAATGACTTACCGGTACCTGGAGGTCCGAGAAATAGACCATTAGGGTTACTTAACTTTTTACGATTACCTAAAATCATATTTTCGCTAATAGGATTAATACCGTAGTATTGTCCACCTAACTGGAACAACTCTTGTGTAGCAAAAGGAATAAACACAGCCGTAGCTGATGTTTGTAGAGTTCGTACAACTGGGACTGTATTGTGACCTAAAATAAGGCTTGAACCAAATGCTTGTTCTTGAAGATAGTCAAGAGGTATCAATTTACAAGAATTTTTTTGAGTAATTCTTTTTAGATTTTCAGAACTTAAAGCAAATTCTTTTTTCGTTTGTGAGTAATTACGAATTGTAATAGTTACATTAAATAATCTCTCATTTTTAGCGTTTAAGTCCTCAAGCATTTCATTAAGTTCTTCAAGATATAACTTGATGTTTGGAGGGAGAATATCAGGGTCATAACCACTTCTTGTAGCTTTTTTCTGTTCGTCAATCTTCATCTTTTCAACATCAGTTAATTTTGTCTTAATTAACTTAAGTGCTTTAACTTGGTCAATAGGGTTAATGTGAATATTAATGGATACAAGACCGTCAAAGTCTTTAAGATAATCCATTAACACTCTGTCTGATAGCTCACTAGCTAACAAGTTGATAGTTTGACAAGAACCATAGCAGTTATTAATTTCAAAATCATTTTTCCTGAATTTTAAGCTAATAGGAGCTATAAAGTCTTTAACGGAACATCCACTCTTTGTTTTCAAATTCCAGTCGAAAACAAACTTGCTTTTGTCATAAGGATTGAGGGAATGATATAAAGCCTCAAGTCTTTCTTTACCGTCAAGTAGATGTGCATCCACTTTCAGCTGAACAAATAACTTAATTAATTCTTCCTGAATCTTATTAAGAATTGTTCTTGCTTTAGCTAGATTTTTTGCTTGGCAACTGTATGTAAGATACTTTTTTATATCTTTGCCATTGTTATCACCAATCAGATGCCTAACTCTCAAATCACTGTATTCTTTTCTTAGCCCATTAAAGTCATCATCTTTTTCAGGTATTTTGATTTCCTCAATTAAATCTTTTTTGTCTACAATTTGATTTTCATATGAAAATTGAAATTGTATTTGGTCATCAAAATAGTTGTGAATGTCACACCAATCCGAAAAAATATTATCTTTATCTTCATATGTAGCTAACTCATAATTGCAATCATTAAATTCAATTGTTTGAGAGAACTTATTTTTTGTAATTTGACAAGTGCCGTCAGGGAAAATTGCTAAAAAGGGCAAAGCATTTTGCGTTGAACTCTTGTTATTGTTGTTAGCTTTTTTCAGTTTGTTCATTCTTTGCTTAATTGCTTTTACTTCTTCTTTAGTAAGCTGAATTTTTTTCGCCAAGACCTATCCACCTCTTTTTCTACATAATTAATACCTGCTTTTCTCAACAGTTTTTTGCACTTTTCGTATTCATAGTTTCGTTCAATAGCTTCATAAACATTTTCCGTTTGATAAGTTCTAATTCGTGGTAACTTAAAATAATGAACCATCAATTTAACTCTATCTTCAAAATGTTGTCCATTTTTTGAATAGACACCACAAGCTATACCAGGTGCAGAAAATATACCCATAGCCAATACCGATATAGTTAAATCAGATACAAGTGACTTAACTATAAAAAATGCAGGGAGTCCCATTGCCAAACCAATTCCAAAACAAATAACTTGTCTTTTAGTTAAGCCAAACAGGAATTTCTGTTTAATCAATGAAATGTCTTTTGGAATTTTTACATAATTAGCATTACTTTTTGCCAATAATAATCTCCTCCTTTTCACTTATGCCCCAGTGGGGCATAAGTTATATTAGTGTGCTGAAAATACTGATTTTGATATGCTACTAGTTCTAAACATTGTAAAGATAAGAGCAATAGAAAAACCGAGTAATGTTGCCATCGTCATAGATACACTAGAACTATTGCTATTAACCATACTTACAAGGGCATTGTTAAATAGTGTACGGAAAATTCCCAAGGCTACGATTATAAAGAAACCTTGAAATGCTAAAGCTAGAATATTCTTGAACCAGTTTTTACCTATGTCATTCCAACCTGAACCCATCATTGTTGCCATTGGAATTGGTGAAATAGATAAATACATAAATACTTCAATTATTCTGTTAGCCAATACGATAATGATAGATGCTAGAAGAATAAAAGTTACAATAATCAAGATAAATGCTTGAAGTAAGGTAACGATTAAAGTTCCGACACTCTGTCGAACAAGTGTATCATGAAATGTTGAACTATTAACCAAATCATTAGGAACTATTCCTCCTCCGTCTGTGGGGAATAATGTGTTTAACCCTTGTGTTACCGACTGAGTACCAAGACTAAATAATCCGGTAGCAATGTAAAAAACATTTGCTACCAAGATAATTCCACATACCGTTTTTAGTATCCACCGTATGAATACACTACTATCAAAATCACGAAAGTTATTACTATTGACAATCATATTTATAAATTCAACAAGCACGATTACGCATAAAATAAAGCCACCGATTGGAACGATAACATTGTTAGTTAGTGTCTTGATGGTAGTCCATACGGCAGAAGTACCACCACCGGTAAAGTCAACTGGGTTGCCAAGATATTGTGCAAAAATACCATTAATACCTTTACCGTTTTGACCATTAAGAGTTGAGCCTAGCATACTGTTAGTCGTATTAAGAGAAGATGTAATACCACCTGCTAATAGGTCTTTAAACCAGTCAGAAATGGCAGTTACTGCGTCATCAATCATACCCATTCGTAATCACCTTCTTTCTTAATGAAGAGAGCAAATTCATTAGCTACTCATAGCACTTGTCATTAGATTTCCTAGAACTGGTACTAGAATTACGCCAATAATTATAATGCCAATGCCACCCATAGTCTGTTTAATACCTTGAGATTTAGCACCTGGGTTATCATTACCATAACCTTCAATAAGATTGACTACGCCCCATAATGCCAAACCTGCACCAATTAGAATAAGTAAAGTTTTTATAACGGTTTCAGTTTTGCTAACAAAATTAGAATAGTTGATAGCACCAACATTAGTATTAAGTGCTGAAGCTGACATACAACCTAAAATAAATAAGCAAGACAGTGCAGTTATAATAAAAATAACTTTTTTTGCTCTAATAGAGCGAATTGACTTGTTAGTTAATTTATTCAATTTTTATACCTTCTTTCTTTTTATTGTCGCTTAACGACATATTGTTCTACTTTTGTACTTGTACGCAAAGTTGCTTTGTGATTTTTCTCATCAGATATAAACTTATCTAAGTCGAAATAATACTTTGTATCGTAGTCAAAAAGTAGTTTATAATTCTTGTGTTTTTCAATATCAAATTTCTTTGATAGAAATGGACGAACACCTCGTAGCTGTAAAATACAGTAGTCATTATCTAATACCTGTAGTTCATCAACAGATTTAAGTTTCTTTCCTAATTTTTGATGGTTGACTCCATAACTTTCGCTTTGACCTTTTGTTTTAGAAGTGTTATACATATGTATTGTTTCAGACCCTAAATCATCTGAAAGGTCTTTTAAAGTTGTTTTTTCTCTACCACCAAGAAATAGCACAGAATCACAGCCATTTTTAATTGTTTCAGCTTTATCTTTGTATAAAACTTTAAGTTGAGATTCACTTTGTAAACCTAAACTTGCGTCAATGTTACGGCTACGAATAACATTAATAATTTTGTCAAATTCGGGTATTTGTGTAATATTATAAAATTCATCAATCAAACACCTCACCGGAATATTAAGTTGACAATGCTTTTTAGGATTTGAGTCAGCTTTATTAATTAACACTCTGAAAATCTGCGTGAACAAGATTGCTACTATAAAGTTAAAAGTAGAATCTGTATCAGGTGTGATAACAAATAGAGCAGACAATTCATCTCCATATGTATCAAGTTCTAACTCATCGTATTGAGTTATCTCTAACAATTCATCAATGGAAAATGCTGATAGTCTAGCTGAACAACTAATAAGAATTGACTTTGCAGTCTTATCGGAAGCTAACTTATATGCGTCATATTGTCTGAGAGCAAATCTACCTAGCTTTGCTCTCCATTCATCAACCTCAATATCCATAAGTTGACGATAGTTTTCAGTAGCCTCATCAAATTGTTCATTCTCATCCCAATCGTTATTTATCCACTTGTCGAGATAATAGAATGCCCAATCAATAGCATTTTTGAAATTTTCATCATCAGAGCATTCTGAAGCATTGATAAACTCAATCAAAGTTTCAAAATTCCATTCTTCTTTTGGACACATTGTCATAATTAAGGCTATATATGACATATAGAGCATTTTTTCAGCTTTAATCCAGAAGTCATCACCCGGAGCACCTTTGCCGGATGTGTTAGCAATTAAAGATTCAACAATTATTGCTATATCAACTTCTCGATGGTCAGGTCTGATATAAGCGAATGGATTGTAGTGCATTGATTTAGTAAAGTCATTTGTGTTAAAAACCTTAATTTTGTATGGCTTATAACCAACAAGTTTTTCATTTTTATATATTGGCTTTCCTCGTTGTAACATAGCACCACATTCGTTGATAACACTGCCTTTTGGGTCTGTCAGAACATAACTTGCATTCATCTGCATTAACTGTGGTTTAAAATAAAACCTAGTTTTACCTGAACCGGTCGTACCAACAAGTAATACATTTCTGTTTCGATTGTATTTAGGGTTAGATGGTCGTTCCATATTAAGTCGTTCAGTATTTGTGAGAAGAATATTTTTCTCAAAAACTGGATTCATATATGGCTTAATATCTTTTTCATTACCCCAACGAGCATTACCGTATTCTTCATCTTCATAAAATTTCTTTTTATTTTTCTTACGAAAATAAAGAAAAACTTGAAATGCTAGAGCTCCTACAATACCGATTAAAAAGTCAATAATATTAAAGTTTTGAAATGAATTAAAATTTGACAGATTGTCAATGAATGTTGAAAACTTATCAAGAGTGTCTGTTCCGATTGCAGTTCTATAACTACAACTAAAATAACTACTAATGATAAAAACAATCACAGATGGAATTGCCATAGTCATAACTTTTTTAACTTTATGAGTATCTATATTCATCGCTCAATATCACCCTTATTGCGTTGTTTTTCTTTTTCCATCTTCTTTATAGTTCTTGCATTTTTCTTGATTTGTTCACGATTGACTACTTTGCCTACTGATTTTTCCTTTTGACCCTTATTCAACTTTTTATCAATAACCCCAACATATTCTTTGAAAGCCTTGTTAAGAGTTTCAGTATCTCTACCGGTAAAGAAAACATGATAGGTAGAGGGTGAAGTAGAACTGTCACGCTTTAGTGCGTAACTAACATCATATTTTTTAGCTACATCTAAAAAACTTTTGATGTTATTGTCAGTAATTTCAATTGAATCCAACTTTCCTTGCTTCATTAACTGACCAAGCCTTACATTACCTCGACTTTCGTAGTTCCTTTTAGTTGTAAGGTCGTAAATAACATTACGAAATATATCAACAGTCAATTTAGTTGCCTGAATGACAACATCAATAGTCTTTTTTGAATCATCCATTATCAACAACTACATCATCAATCGGTATTTGGTCAGGAATTTTACAAATTTTTACATTTTCTGCAATACACTTGATAATTTCCTGATTTGAGGTTTCACATTCCTCAATAGTTCTGTAAACCCCAAGTTGAATAGCCTTATTGATAATATCGTTATCGTTATCATCGTCATAACTAATATCGGGGCTTAATGCTAATAGACAAAATACTTCTTCATCTTCAATTACACCTGAAAAAGTGGTGATAGAAGTAATGTTATCAAAATTAACGATTTCTCCGTTTTGTGTTAATATAATCATTTTGTTTCTCCTTTTAACTTTTGCCCCACTGGGGCAGAAGTTATTTTTTAATTGCTTGAATTAATTTCATTGTCAATAGCTATGTTCATAGTGTGATAGGCATTGTACAAACAACTTTGTAGGTATGTACGAATGTTCTTAATTTTTGTTTTTGTGTTTGCAATAGACTCTAAAACAAATTCAATGTGTTCTTGCGTTAACTTTGCATATTCAGTTCTTACTTGCTCAGCTACAATTGTGCGACCATTGACAGATATTGAACTATCATCAACATAAACATCAGCAATAAGAGATACAATTAAATCAATTGTTGACTTTTCGTAGTTCTCGATTAAATAACCGTATTCAATTTGCTTTTTAACTTTATTAACGGCATTGTTATATCTATCTATCAATCTATCGTTGATATTCTCATTATTTTTAGAGGTTGGTTTGTTTGCATTAGAGGATAGATAGATAGACTCAGTCTTATTCATCTCAGTCTTATTAATATAATTAGAAGAAAGAGGTTTATTTTTTAAACCTTTAGAGGTTTGTTTTTCCAACCTCTTGACTTCCTTTTTAGTGTT
>ERZ839741.1896-NODE-1896-length-20776-cov-3.581584_pt1 | contig 20776 bp, 9 predicted proteins | sample MGYA00519880_ERZ839741 | MGnify/ENA primary metagenome ERZ839741 (study PRJEB31850, sample SAMEA3708851) | human gut metagenome | biome: human gut; feature: human-associated habitat; material: faeces | place: China | collected 2014 ...
AGTGTTACCAAAGGTACCAACAGCAAGTAATCTTGGTAGTGATTCAGCAATTGATGCAACAGATCAGTTAGGTAATAAACGATACTATGAGAAAGATAATCAGATTCAGGAAATAAATGGAGACCAATTAAGTCTTGAAGATTATCCAGAATTAAGACAAAACGTTTACTTGCGTTCAGAAGATAAAGGTGCAGACTTAGATAATGGATGTGTAGATTCAAATGCAGGTGTTATGACATCGAATAGAATTAGGGTAAAATATCCGGTTATTGAAAATAAGACGTTTGTTTCTAAAAATGCAGCGGATGCGGTTGACAATTTAGGAGCACGTTCACCTGAATGGCAGGATGATATTTATGAGTATTATCCTTCAGAAGATGAACCTGTACAGTACATGGATGACCTTTATTACAATGTAAAAGTTGTAAATGGCGCAGATAAAGTAAAAGATGATGAATATTATTATCAGGGAAATATTTCTCATGCTAAGATGAAGGTTACAGTAGTATTACCATCTATTGTAAAAGCAGTACCGTTAAAAGGCGACGCAGTATATCTTATATACAAGAAGGCTGATGGCACCGTTGTTAAGATGAATATAGACGAAGCTGAAAAACATGGTTATGAATTGAAAGTTGTAGATAAACACTACAATGACAATAAGGAACAGGTTATTACATTTGAGGTATGTACAGCTGGAGATTATGAAGATACAGATGAATTGCCAATTTATAGTGATTATGTACATGGAAAACATTTACCAGGTTACTTTGCATACAAAGATACGTTGGTAGTAGGTGTTAAAACACAGGTACGAAACAATGTTCTTGATGATTCAGAAATAGAAACATCAGATGAAGCTTGGAAGAATGATTCCGCATGGGATAATAAATTTAAGGCTGATGGTTATGTAACTTTTGATGATGCAGATGGATACTACTTAAAAGATACAAATCCGGATGGTGGTTTTGATGCATTAACTGATTTAGATGATGGCGGTATCTTATATGAAAGAGAAGCTACGGATGATAAGGATAACGAAGTTGATTATGATAGTGATGGCGATTATTCTGATAAATACGCAAAAGATGAATCAGCTATTGTAACATTATTAAAACCACATTCAACAGTACGACTTGATACATCAGTTCAGCGTAGAGAAGTGGATAACCCTGATATATTAGGTGGTTCACATAGAACAATTGATGATCCAATAGTAAAGAGCTCAGTTCGACTGTCTGTATATATGGATCAGGCTGTAAATGAAGGTAGTGCTGTAAGAGAGTTCATAGTAGATTGGCGTATACCATTTAGATCAACTTTCTTAGCAACTAAGGAAGAAGCACCTGTAAATGAAGATAGTATATCAAAACAGATATATGCTATAGGTACAGGTGTTTGGGAAATTCCTGAAAACTGTGGCGATGAAGCATACAGAGAAGCACTAAAGAGGAACCTGAAAGTACAGGTACTTGCATTATGTAATGATAATGTAGATGATGCAGCAGATGGTGCAACTTATCAGGATGTTAAGAACAGTAATGCAGGTGAGTGGTTGAACTTAACTCAGTTGTATAATGAAAAGATTGCTGGAACTTCGGATAAAGGAGTTAGCATCGACAAAAACACAATTATTGATATTAGAAAATTATCTGAGAAACTTTATGGTAATAGAACTTCTTTAGGTAAGAGAATATATCAGGTACGTTATATTATTTCTTCTGATGAAGATGAATATGTTGTTCCTAAGGGATTTAGATTAGACATTGATGCTGATTCGGATACAGATGGTAAGCAGGAAATGAATGATGTTGATCCTGAACATAACAACTTAGATCCACTTCCAGAGTCAGTTGTATCAACAGCTAACGATCAGGATGAATATGATGACGAGAACAAGATTGGTAATGCAGCCTTTGTTATGATGACTGCAAGCCACTTAAGTGAAACCAGAAGACATGTAAATCATTTTGCTACAGGTTGGGCTAAATATGATGATACACAGTTGTGTGCAGATTCTGAACGCTCAAGAGCAGGATATTATATAGCAAAAGAACTTCCGGTAATGGAAATTGATATGAAGAATCAATACTTCATGGTTTCAAGAAACAAAGATACAAATGACATTGAGTTTGGATGGAGTAACGACATAACAATTAACAATTCATCTAATATGCTTAAGTACAGCATTGAATTAAAGAACTTGGATAATGAGGAAATCGCAAAAACAGATGTTGGTGAGGTTGAAGAAGACTATGCATCTAACCCACAGGTTGTTGCATTGTTACCAGTTATTCAAAACTTAAGTTCAGCAGTAGAATCAGAGGATCCTTTGGTATACAAATACTTCCATGAAGTAGAGTATGGTAGTGATGAATGGAAGAATTCCTTAGCTCCAACCTTTAAGTCACCGGAAACATTCGATGACTCACAGGCAGTTTGGTCATGGCATGTTGAAGATAAAGACGGCAATGTTGTTAGCAAAGACAAATGTAAGATATCTTCAGTATCAATGAATATGTATGAAAAGATTGCCGGAATTAAGTATGAGAGACAGAGAAGATTTATAAGATGGACAGCAGATGGACAGCTTGAACCGGGTCAGAGAATGGTAATTGACTATATGTTACCTATAGCTACTGATGAAAATACAATGGTTGAGTCAGAGTTATTAAGCTCAAAAGGTTACGGATTTAAGTCAGGTGCATTTGAACCATCAATTCCTGTATCACAGAACGTTAAGAATTATGCATATGAAATTGACACTCGTGATGTTAACGATAATGGTAAAAGCAATATTGAAAATACAATTACTGTATCTGTAAATAACGTAGGTTTCGCAGGTACACAGGCATTTAACCGAAACAAGAGAGCTTTCTCTGAATATGGTTACGGTATGTCTGAAAAGGGAACCGGAGCTGACAGACCGGCACTTGTTCCTGAAGGTACGAAGTACAGCTTTACATCATCTATCTATAACCCAGAACCGGTATTAGGTAAGAAGGGGTATAGGCAACCGATTATATATGATGTACTTCCATTTGTAGGCGATACGCAATTGTATGCACCTACAGGCTTCTCTACATCAAGAGGAACTGACTGGCGTGGTTGGTTAAATCTTGAATCAATTAAGATTGAAGCAGTTGCAAATGGCTCGTCAAGTACAATGACAGATGGAAACAATGTAAATGTTTGGATAGGACCATTTAAGTACAATGGAAATACTATAGAAAAGACTGATATATCAGATTTACCAACTTTGGAACAAACATCATCAGTTAATTTCTATAAATCAATCAGAGGTAAAACAACTTCTGCTATTAATGAAAAGAAGAGGTATTTTGTAAGGTTATCAGATTTACTTAAGTTAAAGACATCTGATCCTGAGAAGTTTGAGGAACTTCAAAAACATGCACAGGCAATTTATGTAGAGCCTACAGATGATTACTATTTAAGTACAAAGGCTAAGTTGTCTGTATCATATGACTTGAAGGCACCACTTAACCTTCCATTAAGCAAGAATTGTATTTCTGAAGAATCAGAAACAATCTTACAGGATACAGCAGATTCAGATAGTTGGAATAGTTTCACAGCTCAGTCAGGAGATGACAAGGTTACAGAATCACCAAATGCAGGTGTTTGCTTAACAGCTCCATCTGACAGAGGTTATATCGGACATTATGTTTGGTTGGATGAAAGCTATAATGCTAAGTTTACAGACGAAGCAGATTATTACCAGCGTGACGGTAAGGGTAGATGGTTACTTGAGAAGAAGACAAAAGACTTAGATTATGACGGTGAAATTGATGATCCGGGTATTAACGGAGTTAAAGTTGAACTTCTTACAGAAAACGGATATCCAGTAAACCGTTTAGGTGAAGCTGTTGTAGAAAAAGACGGCAAGTATTGTGTAATTGACGAAAGCACAGGTAAGATTAAAACAGATACTATGGGTTCATCAATTTATACAACATACGGACCAATGTCGTATACAACAGAAAAAGATGTTTATGGTAATGATGGATATTTCATTATTTCAAATATTAAACCGGGAAAATATAAATTACGTTACACATTCCCTAAGGATAGTAAATACAATCAATATGCTCTTACAACTAGAAGTATAGGTGTTACAGGTACATCTGTTGACGTATACCGTCCAGGAGAGGCAAATGATACCCTTCCAGATTTAGGAGTAACAGGCAAAGGTGATGAACCAAGTGATAGTGCAAAGGTTGAATCATTAACTATCCAGACAAAAGATGCAATTCAAATTGATGCTATTGGTACAGATGAGTCAACTTATCAGGATTATGATGAAAAGATGACATCTTATGATTTAGGTGTTGCCCCATCATTTGAATACGGTGGATATTCATGGATGGATATTCAGTATGATGCTGCTGGAAAGACAATTACAGACAGCATTGATGGTAAGATGGATGATGCAGAAAAGAGACTTAAAAATGTAGATATTTATATTTATGAAGTTAAGACCGATGGTACAATGGTACCGGCATATGATAAGAATGGTAACGAGATAAGCACTAAGAATAAGACAACTATTTGTACAGACAGTAATGGATATTTCAGTACAACGTTATATCCATACAGAAGCTACATAGCTATTGCTGACACAGGTAAGATTGATGACATACTCAAACCATCACCGGTAACATTAAGTACCAAGGCTCTTCAATATGAGAAGGATAACGATTTACTATACAACAAGAATCTTAATAAGAATACAACTAACATATTCTCAGTTCTTCCAAAGTCAGATGACTACGATATGGGAAATTGTGTAGATGGTAGATATGGTTCATATGATAGATTAGGATTCGGTTATGTACCGGCAGGTGTTGGTGCTATTGGTAAATACATATTTGAAGACCAGAACTACGATGGTATTAGAAATGAGTACATTGATGAAAATGGATTACTTGTTTCAGAACCGGGTATTGACGGAATTAAGTTGGTACTTGAGAAATACTATTACGACAATGGTAAGTGGATTCGAATAAATGATGATGACGATGATGTAGTCGAAAGTCAGGGCTCATCATATACATTTATTGTTGATACTTCATATAAGATTGGTGATAACAGATACTTATGTGGATACAAGGTTAAGTTAGATATGAGTAGTGTTGATAAGGTTTCTGACACATTAGGTAAGAAATACATCTCAACTAAGTTCTATATGAACAACGGATTATCTGACAGTGATTTACCACTTACAGGAGGCAACTACAGATATCTTACAGATGATATCGTTGTACCGGCAGGTGAAGCTACAGACAGCACTTTAGATGATTATAAATTTACAGCAGATGGAAAAGATTATGATATTTCAGATGCACTTATTATTACAGAGTACGATGCAGGCTTAACAACAAAAGATGATGCTGAAATTGACGGTGTTGTTTGGGAAGATAAGAATTATAACGGTAAGCAGGATAAGTATACAGATGACGACGGCAACGAAGTTGACGAGCCTGGAATTGAAAATATTGAATTACAGCTTGTTCCATATGTATACTACAACAATAAGTGGCAGAAACTTAAGGATGCAGACTTAAAGGATGCAGGCAAGTTTAGTGAATACACAACTACAACTAATACAGATGCAGATGGTGCATACAAGTTTACTGATGTGAAGTCTACAGCAACAATGGCAGACGGAACAGAATGTATAGTTGGTTATAAGGTAAGAGTTAATACAAATATTGATGACTTACATTATGGCATAACAAAATACAGAAATGCAGCAGCAGATGAAGATAGTGATTTGTGGAAGAATTCAGATGATGAATTAATGCTTAATGAAAATGATGAATTCATTATTACTGCTAAGAAGATACCGGATAAGGATGTTAAGAGTGAATACGGAGAAGCATCTCTTAATAACCAGAGTGAATATTTAATTCACAATAACCTTGGTTACTTTGATGTAAACAAGGTAACAGACCATGACGGAAGGGATGCCGGATTGGTTAGATTTGAAAAAGGCTCAGTATCAGGTAAGGTTTGGCTGGATGATAATTATGATGGAATCATGGATAGTAATGAACTAGGTATGGTTGGACAGAAAGTTACTATCAAACGTTTCTATCTTGACAGTGTTTCAAGTGGAACTGAAAACTGGGTTGAAGATACTACATATACAAGCCCTGTATCAGTAACAGATAGTAATGGAGAATATAACTTAGATAATCTTGATACATTTGTTTATAAAGACGGCAAGTATTATCTTGCAGGATACAAGGTTTATATGGCAGAAGACCCTGACAATACAACCTATGGACCTACATTGTATGGAACATATGATCCTGACACACAGCGTGGTAGTGACCTTAAGAATAAGGAACTTACAAAGGACGATGACTATATTATCGTTGCAGACAGTTGTGGTAATGTTAGCGGTCAGGGAACAGTTAATGGAAGCAGTGCTGCAAAGAAAGTAAATGAATTAGCACATGTTACAGACTATAAGGATAAATATTATGATCTTGTAACATCTAAGGATTATGAAAAACTCGATGCAGGATATCATGCTTTCGAGGAATCAACAATTACAGGTAATGTATTTGAAGATTACAACTATGATGGAATTATTAATAGTAGTGATGATGGAAAGGCAGACGAATTTACACAGAAAATTAAGGATGCCCTTGGTAACAAACAGATGGTTGTTACAGCAACAACATACTACTATGATAACGGTCAGTGGAAACAGTATCTTGTAAGCGGCAATGCTGTTACATATACAGACATAGTTGATGCTACAAGCATAGACGGAAAATATGAAATCGAAGTTCCAACACAGGTAACAATTAATAATAAGAATTACCTTGCTGGATACAAACTCCAGGTGGATATTATTCCTGATGAGTATCATGTTACTAAACATAAGGCTAACGGAGTCGTTAAGAATAGTAATGCGTTAATCAAAGAGAATGGTGGAAAATATGATATAACCAAGACTCTTGCAAGCAGCCCATACGCAGGAACTGACAAAGAAGAAATGGATGGCTATGTTATAGCAGCAAAACCATCAACAGAACCTGCTAGTGCAACAATAATCGGTGATTATGATATTGCACTTGGAAGAGATTTAACGCAGTACAATATGGGACTTGTTGCTCATGACAAGGACCATTCATATATTGATGGTATTGCATTTGAGGATAACAATAACAATGGTAAGTACGATACAGATGAAACTGACGTAACAAAACAGGATAAGTTACTAAGTGGTGTAAAGATTGGCGTTAAACGTTATAAGTATGATGTTGCAACTAAGAAGTGGGTTGAAGCACCAAACAATAACGGTGATACATATTATGCTACAACAGTAACAGATACTGATGGATATTACGCATTTAAAGATTTGCCATCACATGAAGATACAAATGATAAACCAATTCTTTATGGATACACAGTATGGTTATTAGAAATGCCTGTAAATGATGAAGGGCAGACATTGGCTGCAACATATTATCAGGCAAATAACGATAAAGACGACAGTGCATTAATTGCTAATAGCATGCAGGTTATTAAGGGTGATAAGAATCCAAACCTTGAACTTGGCGAATTAATGGACGGAAACACAATGATTGCTAAGAAGATTACAGACATTGATCCTGAACGTTCTCATATTGTGGAAGATTATGATTGTACAATCAGCACTCCACGTAAGGGCTACAATCTTGGATTTGTTAAGTACGCAAAGGGTAGCATTGAAGGTTGTGTATTCGATGATAAGAATGTAGATGGTATCATTGATAAGAATGATGGTAAACTCGAAAATATTACTATTGGCTTAAAGAGATATGTTTATGAAAATGGACAGTGGAAATTATCTCAGGGAGACGATGATTACTACACAACAACAGTAACAGATGCAGATGGAAATTATAAGTTTAACGGACTTGATACTTTTGTTGAAGACAACGGAGACAAACATATTTACGGATATGAAGTTTGGGTTGTTAACAAACCGGCAGGTTACGGTATAACAAGATATCAGAGTAATAATGGAACTGATGACAGTGCAGTATTACTTAACAGTCAGGTTATTAAGAAGAACACTTCATTAGATGAAATGTTTAATGGCAAGTTAGTTGTTGCAAGAAAAGCAAGTTCAGAAACTCTTGGTGGTTTAGATGACTTGTATGTAGTAGAAGGATATGACGTTGTACGTGAGTCACACCTTAAAGATTACAATGCAGGATATACAGAATTACGAAAAGGTATAATCGAAGGAATCGCATTTGATGATGAGGATTACGACGGTGAACTTGATAGTGATGAAAAATTATTCGAAGGTGTTGAGATTGGTCTAAAACGTTTTATTTACGAAAACGGAAAATGGAAAGAAGATAATGAAGGTCAGTATGTTGCTAAGACAACAACAGATAAGGATGGTCATTATGTATTCGATAATCTTGATACTTATGTAAACGAAAATGGTGAGAATAAGTTGTACGGCTATGAAGTTTGGGTAACTAAAGATCCAAGTGGTTATGCTAAGACAAAATATGGTAAGGATAGCTTCTTACTCGTTAACGATCACATCCTTAAGAATGACACAGATACACCGGAAATAATTGACGGTAAGACAGTTGTAGCTCATAAGATTACAGACCAGGATGACATGACAGGTATTGATAATACTTATAATGTAAATGACTACTATGTAATTATGGCAGAGGTTGCAAGCAATTATAATGCCGGCTACATCAAAGAAGAAAAAGGCTCAATAAGCGGTACAGTATTCGATGATGTAAATTACGATGGTAAGATTGATGAAAACGACAAGTTCTTTGAAGGATTTGAAGTTGGACTTAAACAGTTTGTATATGAGGATGGCAAGTGGAATCCGACAAATGAAGGTGATTTCATAGCAAAAGCTACAACAGATAAGAATGGAAATTATACATTCGATAATCTTGATACTCATAAGAAGGATAACGGAGTCAACAAGTTATATGGTTATGAAGTTTGGGTAATAAAAAATCCAGACGGCTACGCAGTAACAAGATATGGTGATGACAGTTATCTACTTATAAGTGGACAGATTGTAAAAGCTGATACAAAGCTTGATGAAATCTTTGATGGTAAAACAGTAGTAGCTCATAAGGTTACAGATGAGGATGACGTTACAGGAATCGATGATGTTTACTTTGCAGAAGGCTACAATGTAGTTAAGGCAGGAGATGTTAAGAACTACAATGCAGGTTATGTAAAAGAACAGAAGGGTTCAATAAGTGGTACAGTATTTGATGACGTAAATTACGACGGCAAGATTGATAAAGACGATAAGTATTTTGAAGGCATTGAACTTGGTTTGAAACAGTTTGTATACGAAGATGGCAAGTGGGTACCAACTCATGATGACGAATTCATTAGTACAACTAAGACAGACAAGGATGGCGGATACATATTCGATAATCTTGATACTCATAAGAAAGATAATGGAGTCAACAAGTTATATGGTTATGAAGTTTGGGTTGTAAAAGGACCTGACGGATATGCCGTAACAAGATATGGTGACGATAGTTACTTACTTGTAAGTGGACAGATATTAAAGGCTGATACAAAGCTTGATGAAATCCTTGACGGCAAGACAATAGTTGCTCACAAGGCAATAACTGCTGAAGATAAGAAGGGCGTTGATGATATTTACATGGCTGAAGGTTACAACGTAATCAAGGCAGAACATGATAAGAATTACAACGCAGGCTATGTTCAAGAACAGAGAGGTTCAATAAGCGGTACAATCTTTGAAGATGTAAATTACGATGGCAAGATTGACGAAGACGACAAGTTCTTTGAAGGATTTGAAGTTGGACTTAAACAGTTTGTATATGAAGACGGTCAGTGGGTACCAACTCATGAGGAAGACTTCATAAGTACTACAACAACAGATGCCAACGGTGGATACCTGTTCAGTAATTTGAACACACACAAGAAAGAAGAAGGATCTAATAAGTTATACGGTTATGAAGTATGGGTAATTAAAGATCCTGACGGATATGCCGTAACAAGATACGGTGATGACAGTTACTTGCTTACAAGTGGTCACATTATTAAGGCTGATACATCAATCGATGAAATGCTTGATGGAAAGACTGTAATCGCAAGCAAGATTACAGAAGATACTAATGTTAAGGGAATTGATGATCTTTACAAGGTTGAAGGTTACAACGTAATTCTTGCAGAACATAGTAAGAAGCACAATGGTGGCTACACTGAAATTAAGAAAGCAGCTATTTCAGGTTCTATATTCGATGACGTAAATTACGATGGTTTAATAAACGATGGTGATAAGATGTTAGAAAATGTAGAAATCGGATTAAAGCGTTTTGTATACAAGGACGGCCAATGGATGCTTGCTCCAGAAAATACAACAGGTCAGTTAGGAACAGGAACAACAGAAGATGTTGAATTCTTTGCTAAGACAAAGACTGATAAAGACGGTAACTATAAGTTCGATAATCTTGATACATTTGTTAATGAAGATGGAACAAACTACATGTATGGATATAAAGTATATGTAATTGACAAATCTGACAGACAGACAACTAAGTACGAGATGAACAATGGTGATAAGGATAGTTCACTTAGAAGCGATACTTTCGAAATTACTAAGAAAGAAGATGGCAGAGAAGAATTATTCAAGGGTTGTATTGTTTTAGCACAGAAAGCTGACAATGATGAAAATCCTAACACACCATACATAATCGAAGGTTATGATGTTGTTAAGGGAATTGACCGCGAACAGTATAACGGCGGATTTGTAGCAAAACGTGTTTACTCAATTTCAGGTTTTGTATGGGTTGACAAAGACAGAGATGGAATTAGTAATGAAAAGAAATACGCTAAGGGCGTTACTGTTACACTTGAAAAGTTATATCTTAACAATGGAAAATGGGTTAAGATAGACGAAGAAGAGCCTGTAACAATGAAGACTGGCAAGGATGGAAAATACAAGTTCGATAACCTTGAGTTATACGGAAATGTTGATGAAAAACATGTAGTATACGGATATCGTGTTAAGGTTTCAGAAATCCCAAGTCAGTATGGAGTTACAAAATTCCATGTTGAAGCTGAAGGAAACAAGAGTGACTTGAATGAAAAGACAGGCTATCTGGAAACAGAACAGGCATTGATGATTTTAGCAGATAAAGCTGATAACACAACACCGGCTGATTACAACGTAGACGGCTATAATATTTCATACGGATTCTCAGTAGAATCACTTGATGCAGGTATTATTCCTTACGGAGTAGGAAGCATTGCAGGTATTGTATTTGAAGATGCTAATGCAGATGGTATTATTGATAAGGGTGAACAGAAATTTGAAAACAAAGATGTTTACTTATTATACAAGAAGAAATCTGATGACAAGTTTGTTAAGTATCCAGGTGGAAAAACTGTTACAGATAAGAGAGGATTCTTCAAATTTGAAAATCTTCCGGTTCTTGATGAAAATAATGAACCTTATGAATATCGTTTGACAATGGAAAAACCGGATGAACGTTCATTTACTAAGGATTATGACTTTGTAATATTTGGAAGCAAACAGGTTAATATTCTTGCTCCTGACACTTCTAAGGGTGCTAAGGACAAGGTAACAACAGGTATTACTCCAACAATTACATTGGCAATTCCAAGAAAGGCTAAGAGCTACTACAAGCTTAAATATGAGCTTGATGGTTACAATCATAAGAACGCTTATCTTGGATTTACTCCAGTAGAGAAATCTGATAAGATTCAGACCGGCTTAGACATGAAATATTGGTGGGCATTAGTACCAATGGTATTAGCAATGCTTGCAGGTGCAATATTATTGATATTCGGTAAAAAGAGAAGAAAGGAAGTAGAATAAGGGGATTTTTCCCCTTATTCTTTATTAAGAACATGAAAAATTTTAAAATGGATAAAAAAAAGAAAATTATAGCCCTGATAGTTGTATTTTTTATTGCTGTTGTAATAGGGTTAATCATAGCGTTTTTTGCCGGGAAAGGGCAGAGATCACACGTTGTATTCAAAGGTGATTCATCTAAGGTTAATTTAAAACAGGATAGAGAAGATACATATTCCATTGGGGTTTCAACTTCCATAGCTGACAATCATCCATACAGTCATGATGATGAGGCAGCAGCAGTTCTAAAAAAACTTGTTTACGAACCATTAATAAATATTGACGGTAATTACAAAATTACTTACTGCAATGCAAAATCTATTACCTTCAACAAAGAAGGCAGGGAAGCCGTAGTGAAATTAAATACTGATAAAACTTACAGTGACGGCGAAAAAGTAAAAGCTTCTAATGTGGCACAGTCATACAGGTGGTTTAGATCACAGGACAATTCTTACAAAGATTTGCTTACAAGAATTTCAAGTGTGAAAGTTACAGATGATGAAACATTAGTATTTACTTTTAACACTGTTGACAGCAGAAATATTACAATATTTAATATTCCTATTATTTATCAGTCACTAAAGGAAAAGGATTATCCGTTAGGTACAGGAAAGTATGTTATTGATTCAGTTAAGGCGTACGATAATATTACATTAAAGCCTGGTAAAAATGGTAATTGTTCATACAAAACAGTCACAATAAAAACTGCTGATTTTAGCGACAAAACAAGGCTCATTAAATCACAGGATTATGACATGTTCTTATTCAATAAAGATGAGCATGGAGATGCAATAAAAAAGAACAAAGCCTATGATATTTACGAGTATGGCAAAGAAACAGGTTGGTTCTTAAAGCTTAACATTAAGAATAAGGACACAAAAAACGCCATTGGAAAATTAGTAGAAGGTGAAGAATTTTTCAAGAAAACAAGTGCAGAGGGGATTTATTCAGACGGAATGACAAATGCCTACGTTAAACCAAATTACTATTCATATCTGGATAGCGGAAACTTTGACAAAACAAAGAGTTTAACAATTGGTCATGACTACTCAGCAATAGCCAAAAACATTTACAAGGCTTTGGCTAAAAAGTTGAAAGAAGAAGGGGTTAAAACCACTGAAAAAGATTACGGAACAGAAGAAGTTCCAAAAGGTTTTAACGATGACATAACTGTTGCCTATGGTGTATATCAGGATATGATGGGCGATACCGATGCTCAGAAATTTTTCAAGGAAAATAATGGTATGGACGCTGAAGATTTCTATGATTGTTTCGAAAAGTTTTTTGCAAATGAAAACAACATAGTGCCAATAAGCAAAGATACTGTTTGGGTAGCTTTTCTAGCAGGAAGAGACAATAAAGAAATTATAGAATAATATTAGGGATTGTTATATGAATGATGTATGACAATCCCTATACTTTCTATAGGGAAGGTATATGATTTGCATGCACACCATTAAAAATATACTGTGTGCAGGTGTGAAAATATGTAATCAATCCTCTCCTAAAATTGGTTACAGATTAAAAGGAGAAATGTAATGAAAAAGAAAAAAAGCAGAGGTATTAAATGGATTATAATTTTAATATTGTTATTAATTATTGTAGTAGCGGGAATTATAATTGGTCGTGAAATTTTCAGTCATAAAGTTGCACAGAAACGATTTAAAGAATTGTCAAAAGAAATCTCTAATGAAAGTAAATCGGGAAGAGATTTAGATGCTTTATTTAAGAAAAATAAAGAGTGCATTGGCTGGGTATGCATAAAGAAAACAGCCATAGATTACCCTGTAATGCACACACCTAATGATCCTAAGAAATATTTGTATAAAAATTTTAACGGACAGTATAGTAGTTCAGGAACTCCTTTTTTAGATGCACGTTGCACAATAAATAGCAGTAACTGCATATTGTATGGACATAATATGCGTAATGGACAGCTGTTTGCTTCCCTAAAACAGTATGTAGATAAATCATATTATAAAAAACATCCGGAGGTAGAATTCCAAACAAAAAACGGAGACAATTTTTATAAGATTTTTGCTGTTGTTACTTTAAAACAGGATGATGAATGGTACAACTTCATTGATGCACCAAATAGCAAAAATTTCAAGAAAAATATTACAGGAATTATGGAAAAAGCACTTTATACAACAGGAGTAAAACCTAAGTTTGGTCAGCAGTTATTAACATTATCTACATGCTACGGTTCGGATGAAGATGGCAGATTAATTGTAGTAGCAGTGAAGAAAAAATAGTTATTAAATGGCAAGGAATGTTCTAAAGGACATTCCTTGTTGTTCTATAAATGAGAGAGGTTTTGTAGTCCTAATGTTTACACAATCTGTAAATTGTGATAGAATTATGGAGGTCTTGAAAAATGAAACAAAATTAAAGGGGGAACATATGATAAACATAGCAATATACAATCATGATGAAGATTATGTAAGACAAATCAAGAATACATTTCTAAAGTCAAATCTAAATAAAAATATAGTATTCCACAAATATAATTCAAAAGAAGATTTAATAAAAGCAATAAAGAGAGAACAAGACCCATATATAGTTTGTTCAAAATTAGGTTCGCAAATTAATATATTATGTTAAAGTATTGGACTCATAAGGCAAAAACATATGACACAAACAATAAGTGGGTATCAACAAAAAATACAGTTTGGAAGAAGTAGGAAATAAAGTGAAAAAAGTATATTTAGCTATTAATAACATAAGGTTGATGTTAAAAAATAAAAGTATAATGATGTTAATAATATTTACAAGTATAACTTTATCGGTTTTAGGAATATTATTTTATTCAGGATATTTTTTATACGATTATTACCAATCGCAAACTGAAAACCAGGTGGAAATTTATTTACAGAAATCAACACAGAGTTCGGATATTATTAGATTGATTGAGGATTTGTCTTTAAAAGAAAAGGATATATCAGATATGTGTGTGTCAAATGGTAAGTTATCAGAAGGTAAGCTTATAGGTGAATACAATAAAACATGGAAAGAGCATATGCTGGTAGGACAATGTTATAGTATTAATGACAATAGACCCTATTTATTAATGGCTGAATATCAAGTTGATAATATTGAAGGATACGAAAAACCAGTAGGTAAAAACATTAAAGTAGGTGGAAAAAAAATAAGAATTGGTGGGATAATTCCATATTCCCAATATGATAATTACATTTTGCCTGTTTATTATTATATTAACAATTATCCTACTGACTATATTATGATAAAGTATAATAATAGGAAAAACTCCTCAAAAATAGAAAAGACACTTGCGCAAAATACCATAGTAAAAAAGTATAATATGAAAAGAAGTACACCATTTTTATCAGAAGATTTCATGGGAGCTTTTGTTCAAATTTTATTGATTTTTGCAGCGGTTATAATAAATGTATTATGTATGACTTATGCATGGTTAAGTACATTTAATAGAAAGTTCAAAATCTATGCAATATGTGGAGCAACTAAAAAAGACATAATCCATATTGCGTTAACTCAAACGGTAATTCTTATGTTCAGTGGAGTTTTAGTGGGAAATATATTGTTTGCCATTTTAAAGATGACAATAAGGAAATATGAGATAGTATATCAACAAAATTATTTGCCATACATAATTATATCAGGGGTGGTAATTATTCTTTTGGTAGGCTTTTCATATATTCTGGCAAAAAAGGCAACAAAGTCAGAGATTATATATAATATAGTGGAGTGATTATGAATACATTAAGAATTGCATACAGATTAACAAAAAAAAGAAAATGGTCATTATTTTTATTAACTGTGGAAATAATAATATGCTCTATAGTTATATTATCCACTTTAGGAAAAATCTTTTATTACTTTGAGACAAAAGATTTGGCATATTCTTTTGATGGAAAAAACATATATTATTTTTCACCATATACATACTATGATGACTTTTCCGCTGAAGAGCTACTTAGTCAAAAAGGTTTTAAAAATGTAGAAGTTTGTGAAATGCATGAATTGAAGATAGAATCAAAAAGTGATAGCGCTATAGCAGTGATAGGATATGATGACATCATTATGAAGAAGTTAAAATTAAATATTATAGAAGGGCAAAATATATCGTCATATACAGGTGATAATATTCCGGTAATTGCTATGGGAAATCGATTTAGAGTTGGAGATACAATAGTATTGTCGGACAAACAAATTTGTGAAGTTGTAGGAAAAATCTCAGAGGATAGTAGTGTAGTTAGATTTAATGCGTCAGCGTCTTCAGGAAAATCCTCAATAGAAGAAATATTAGCGACGGTAAGAGGGTGTGATTTAATTATGCCGTATGGGCCAAATTGTAGCTATTATAACAATTCAGAAATTGTAAAAATGGATTTCCCGCAGGATTCCCAAATGATATATTGCAATGGTAAGAAATATCAAAGTGCTATAAAAATGTTAAGTGATTATGGTGCTATTACATCTGTAGAACAAATGCAGGAAAACTATAACAAAAGTAACAGGGAATTTCTTTTTACAAATGGAATTGTAGGAATAGTATTTTTGTTTCTTACAATGACAGGGATAGGTGGAATAAATTATATTCAAAGCAAAAATAATGATAAGTTTTATACTATTTTATTTATGTTGGGAATGAACAAGAATAAACGAATGTTAATTGAAACACTTAATACATTTTCAGTAATCGGAATTTCTGCTATTACAATGCTTATATTTGGTGGAAAAATTGCGGCAATAACATCACCTAAAGGAGTAGGTAGGATAGAAAACTGGATGTATATAGTGGTTGTTATAAACTTGTGCTTTATTTATGCAGTTTCATCTTTTGACTTTATAAAAAAATCAGGTAAAAGCAACATTATAGAATTATATAAGAAAAATAAGGAATAGAAAATGGGATTAGAACTTTCAAATATATACAAAGAATATAAAATAAATGGAGACAACGAAATTCAATCAGTGTTAAATGGTGTCAACTTAACTATTACTGATGGCGAAATGATAGCAATAATGGGTAAATCAGGAGCAGGCAAATCCACACTTTTACATATAATAGGCTTGTTGGATATATGCGACCAGGGGACCTACAAGTTAGATGGTGAAGACATATCTGATTTTACTAATAAACAAAGGGCTAAAATTAGAAATGAAAAAATTGGATTTGTATTACAGGATTTTGGATTGGTTGAGGACGAAACTGTTATGGAAAATGTATCTCTTCCGTTAATGTTAAGTAGAACTTCTATGAAAAAAATAAGAGAAGTAGCCTTAGAAAAAATGAAAAAAGTAGGAGTGGAACATTTGTCAAACAAAAAGGTATCTGTTTTATCAGGAGGCGAAAAACAGAGGGTAGCAATAGCAAGGGCATTGGTATGTGACCCTGAATATATAATGGCAGATGAGCCTACAGGGGCTTTGGACTCGGTAAATGCTGAAAAAATCATGTTAATACTATCGTCTCTGAATAAAGAAGGAAAAACGGTGATTATTGTTACACATGATGAGACCGTTGCAAAAAAATGCGGTAGAATAATAACAATAAAAGATGGAAAGATAGAATAACTAAATATTAAAACAGAATAATAAATAGCACCAGTTTGATGAAAAATAAAAAAAGATTAGTGGTATCAGTAAATTAATCTTATTTATTTTTGGCTGGTGCTGTTTTTTAATTATCCCTTAATCTGTGATAAATAGCTGTTGTGATATATTTTACTATATGTTACATCTTCTCCAAACCAGTCAGGCTTTTGAAAAGCATCAGCCTGTTCAACACTTGAAAATTCCACTTCAACTAAAAGCATTCCTGCAAATTTTCCTTTGAAAACATCTAACTCGGCGGTAAGTTTTCCGTCGTTAATTGGAATAAGATAGCGTACTTTTGAGATAATGTTGCCATCTGCTTTTTCTAACAAATGCTCATAACTTTTTTTATTCAGTGGAAGATTATATTCTTCTCTAGCCATCATGCCACTACCTTTGTAAGTAAGAACATAGTCATCATCCTGTTTTCTAATCCTAACAACAGGAGCAGTGTTAAGATATGCCTGTTCAATTACATGATGTTCGTAACTGTCCAAATCTTTTGGTAAATCTGTAGGTATAAATTTTTTTTCTATTTCCATTCCCATATTATAATGAAACCACCTTTCTTAGTAACCCTAAAATTTTCGCAATTTTATACACTGCTGTGAAAACATACAACATTACGAAAGCACGCTCCCGCTGCGTCCGCCTCGTAGCGGTTCTATCAAGCCGACTACGCTGCCTTGATGAACCGACGGGCTACCAGCACTTTCTTAAATGTTGTATGTTTCCCACAGCAGATATAATAAATTTATTACGAAAATATTTAATTAATAATTTTTTTACAATATTTTTTAGTATAACAAATATTATACCCTTATGATATAATTAAATTCGGTTATTTACTATTATACTTATGTTAATTATAGGTTAAATGATTATATTTGACACATTAAATAAACAGGAGGTTTTAAATGAAAACAGTATATGCATTTTTAGCAGACGGATTAGAGGAAGTTGAATGTTTGATGGTTGTGGATTTACTTAGAAGAGCTAAGTTGAATGTAGTTACAGTATCCATCAAGGAAGAATTAATGGTTGAAAGTTCTCATAAGGTTAAATTCTTTGCAGACAAGACAATAGATGAAATCGACTTTGAACAGGGCGATTGTATTTTCTTGCCGGGAGGAATGCCGGGAACAACAAATTTAAGTGAGTGTGGAACATTAAAGGACCATATCATTAAGTATAATGAACAGGGTAAGTGGTTAGCAGCAATTTGCGCGGCACCAAGTATTTTTAGCAGTCTTGGTATTTTGAAGGACAAGAGGGCAACTTCATTTCCAAGTTTTGCAGACAAGATGGAATGTAAGGAATATGGCGGTGGTGTTGTAAGAGACGGCAATATTATTACAGGAAAAGGTCTAGGAGTTGCATTAGAGCTTGGACTTGAATTAATCTCATGTCTTATTGATGAGGAAACAAGTGGCAAAATAGCTGACCAGATTCAGTATAATTAGTAGAATACTGTTGAAAATATGTGGTTTAAAAGGTAGTGACAAGAAAAAGAAAATATGATATAATCATACACTGCGTCAATAGGTTACTAGGCTATGACGAGTAAAATTCAATGAATTAAATGGGATACTCATACCCGTTTTTATAACAAGGAGGAAAAATAATGAGTTTACAGGTAGAAAAGTTAGAAAATAACACAGCAAAGCTTACTATTGAAGTACCGGCAGAAGAATTTGATAAGGCCATTCAGGCAGCATATCAGAAGAACAAGAATAAATTTAACGTACCAGGATTTAGAAAAGGTAAAGTACCTTACGCTATGGTAGAAAAAATGTACGGTGCAGGCGTTTTCTATGAAGAAGCTGCAAACGAATTAATTCCAGATGCTTATGCAAATGCAGCAGCAGAAAGTGAATTAGAAATCGTTGCTCGTCCTGAAATCAATGTAACACAGATTGAAAAAGGAAAATCATTTATTTTTGAAGCTGAAGTAACACTTAAGCCTGAAATCAAACTTGGAAAGTACAAGGGAGTTAAGGTTGAAGCTATGGACACAACAGTTACAGATGAAGATGTAGCTGCTGAACTTGATAAGGTTAAGGAACAGAACGCAAGACTTGTAGCTGCTGACGATAAGGCAGTTGAAGACGGAGATCAGACAACAATCGATTTCGAAGGTTTTGTTGATGGAGTAGCATTTGAAGGTGGAAAGGGTGAAGATTACCCACTTACAATTGGTTCACATTCATTTATTGATACTTTTGAAGAACAGCTTATTGGAAAGAAAGTTGGAGAAGAAGTAGAAGTAAACGTTACATTCCCAGAACAGTATCAGGCTAAAGAACTTGCAGGAAAGCCAGCAATGTTCAAAGTAACAATTAAGGAAATTAAAGTTAAGGAATATCCTGAATTAGATGATGATTTCGCACAGGATGTTTCAGAATTTGATACATTAGATGAATACAAGGCAGACATTAAGAAGAATCTTGAAGAAAAGAAAGCACAGGAAGCTGAAGCTGATAAGGAAAGCAAGGTAATTGAAGCAATCGTTAATGATTCAGAAATGGATATTCCTGAAAAGATGATTGAAGCTCAGTGCCAGCAGATGGTTGAAGAATTTGCACAGAACATTGCTATGCAGGGAATTTCTTTTGACCAGTATATGCAGTTTACAGGTCTTACACCTCAGAAGATGATTGAGGAGCTTAAGCCACAGGCACTTAAGCGTATCCAGAGCCGCCTTGTTCTTGAAGCAGTAGTTGCAGCAGAGAACATCGAGACAACTGAGGAAGAACTTGATAAAGAGATTGAGAATATGGCTTCAATGTATCAGATGGAAGTCGATAAATTAAAAGAAGTTATTGGCGAAGAAGAGAAAAAGCAGATCGGTCTTGATCTTGCCGTACAGAAAGCAGTTGAAATAGTAACAGAAGCTGCAGTTGAGAAATAATTATTAGCTTGCGTCAGCCGAATTTAGAACAGATGGTGTATATTTATATACACATCTGTTCATACGGTTGGCGTTTTGCACTATTATGCCGTTTGAAAAACAGGCACATATATAAAGGGGGAACGATAATGAGTTACAGCATACCTTATGTAATTGAAAAAACAAGTGGTGGAGAGCGTTCGTATGATATTTATTCCCGGCTGCTCAATGACCGCATCATCATTTTGTCCGAGGAAGTCAACGACACCACCGCAAGTCTGGTGGTGGCCCAGCTGCTCTATCTGGAGAGCCAGGACCCGGACAAGGATATCAGCTTTTATATCAACAGCCCCGGCGGCTCCATCAGTGCCGGT
>ERZ839741.1927-NODE-1927-length-20617-cov-4.764712_pt1 | contig 20617 bp, 26 predicted proteins | sample MGYA00519880_ERZ839741 | MGnify/ENA primary metagenome ERZ839741 (study PRJEB31850, sample SAMEA3708851) | human gut metagenome | biome: human gut; feature: human-associated habitat; material: faeces | place: China | collected 2014 ...
AAACAAATAATATTTTTATCATAGTTTTGTTTCTCCTTGTTTTGCCCTAGAACGCCCTGTTTTGCAAGGATTTCCGGGGTTATTGTGATATGCTCTGAAATTACAGATTGTGGCAAATCAGAGCAAGATTGAGCAAGTTGTTACTACCTGTTAGTAGTAAAATTGGTAGTAAAACGGAAAGGATTACTACTAAAGGTTTTGTTTTTTATTCCTATATAATCGTACCAAAAACAAAATATTAGTCGCAGCCAAATGCAATGCATAATCTGTGTATTCATCTGGTATAGTAATAATCTGATTTCCTTGTCCATGTCCAGCTACTTTATTTCTTACAACAGGCAATCCTGTTTCCAATGTTGTTCTTACACTTGTCAAATGCGCATTCATATAGCTTGGATAAAAGCCATTGTTCTCTAAAATTGTAATAAGTTTCTGCGCAGTATCCTTGTTTTTATCATATGCATATCCTTGTTTATCACAAATGATTTTCATTGTGCTTTCAAACGCTTTTCCTGCCTCTAATATTGCATTTTTATTATCACCTTTTCTTCTTCTTTCATAAGCATTTCTGATTTCATCTTCAGCACCTTCGAATCCTTCTTCAAACAATAATTTTAAAGCTGGTTTCACAGCTGTTTTATGCAAAAAAGTACTATCAATAGTAATAATCTGTGAATTGGCAAACTCATACCCCAAATTATTCTGTTTAAATCGATAATTCAACTCAGCAATCGCAGCATTTATTGCCCCATCTGCATCATAATCATATTGGTACTCTGGTTTTATAGTGCGTATCTTTTTATCAATCAAGTAAAAGAAATAATCTATTGCATCCAAAAAGTCAATATCATCACAATCTTTAAAATATTTTTCTATACTGGATTTTCCATAACCATTTTGCAGTTTACCATATCCCATGCCTTTCAATCCCTTTTCTCTGCAAAATTTTTCCTCGAAAATATCCCACAAATTTTCATTATATGTTGAATATGGCTCTAAAACATCTTCTAAAATATAAAAAACCTGATTTCTAAAAGCTTGTGGAAAACTATTATATGTAAACACTTCCGGTTCTCCGTCTGCATTCTTAATTCTCTTTGATAATAACTCGTACATACCTTCTCCTTTATAATCTATTTTTTTATTACATCCTCACGTTTCAATACCGTTGATACATTTTCTCCCTGTTTCACAGATTGCAAATCATCATGCAAAGACTTATGTGCCAATATGTTTAATTCATCAAACGGAGCTACTTGACATCCATCCAAATAATTTGCAGTCCTCAAATTTGCTTTAGCCATAACATCCATATTTTTATTAAGTTCTCTCAAATCTATATTAAAATCTCCATATATTTTCTCGTCATACGAAGGTGAAAAAATTACCATTCTTTCTATATGCACTTGCTCCCCCGTAACACTTTTCTTATATCGAATATCAATATTTATTTTAGGAAAAGCACTTGAACAAATTGTTGCACCCCAAAAAGCAATTCGCCCTTGTGTTGATTCATTTGGATATAGCTCAATTTCTTTACCAAATAGAGCATCTAACTCTAATTCATTTCTATCACCATTATTCTCAATTCTTTTTATTTCTATTAATACATCCTTTGCAGCACTTCTACCAGTATTAGTAACCCTTAAATACAATTCATCTTTCAATTCAAACAATTTAAACGATAATAAAGGATCTAAACTCTTTAAATACTGTTTACTATTTTTGTGATTATAATATATTGATACAATAACAGTACTCAAAGATATAAATGCTGCAATAATTGAAATTACAGTCTGTATAGTAATTTTATCCATGTATATCATTCTCCTTAAAGCATAATCTTCCTAACAATTATCTACGCATATATTATATCGTCATTTTCACTTCTTTTCCACACAAAAAAACGCCCTAGCCTAAGCCAGAGCGTCATCCCTCTTCAATTCAAATCACCTTGAACATTTTCTGCAACATCGGTTTCTCTTTCTTCTGTTCAACTTCTGCCTGTGCCTTTCTAAACTCTTCCATCCGTTTCAATTCTTCCTCAGCATCATCGAATCCGATATGTGTATACACATTCATTATAACCGATATATCCGAATGTCCCATGAGGTACTGTAGCGTCTTTGGATTCATTCCCGATTTTGCCATATTCGAACAATACGTGTGTCGGCATACATGAGGTGTAATGTTTGGCATCTGTACCCGGTAGATATCATTGTATCTGCCGACCATATGATTAAAGCGGTGCTGCCAATGCATTGCAACAAGTGGCATTCCATTATCATCGTAAAATAGGAATCCACTATATCCGTCTATGGATTTTTCCACTTTTGGTGCATTTCTATCCTCAATGATTGCCTGAAACATCTGTGCCACATCCTCTGTGATTGGCAATACTCTTGTTCCAGCATCCGTCTTTGTAGTTTCTATGATATATCGCATATCCGATGTTCGCTGCAACTGGTGGTCAATATTTACAGTTCTGTTCTCAAGATCAATGTCCTTCAGCGTCAAGCCACAAAATTCTGATATTCGCATTCCCGTATGAAATAATATGTACACCACTTCATAATATTTACAGTACACCACATCGTCATGCACAAACTTTAGGAATTTTCTCATCTGGTCTTTGGAAATTGCCTCTCTTGTAACTGCATCATTTACCAATACTCCGGCAAGCTGAAATCCAAATGGATTCTTTACCAGAATGTCATCATCCACCGCCATCTGAAAGGCTGGTCGCAGCACTCCCCGGATGGTATGAATGGAACTGTAGCTTTTTCCATCTTCCTGTTGCAGCTTGATGAGAAATAACTTGGCATCCGATGTTTTCACACTTCGGATTGTCTTTTTCCCGAAAGATTCCTGTGCAAGTAATCTCTGCACTGTAACATATCCCTGCTTGGTGCTTTGCCTTACTCCGGTCTTTGTTTTCAAATATCGGTCTACCAGTTCACATACTGTCATCTGTCCGTCCACGATATTTACAAGCAAATCTAAATCTGTGTTTACCTGTTTTTCCAACTCTCGAAGGGAAAGGCATGGTTTCTTGCCCTTTGGGAGTTTATCCGTAGGCTCCAGTTTCCAACTATAGACAAAATGTGGTTTTCCATCAATGTGATATTTATATTGATATTTTCCGTCTGCTCTTATGCTTTCTCCCGGTCTTAATACTCTGCGTTTGGAGTCCTGCCTCGCCTGACCTCTTCCTGCCTTTGCCATTATACCCGCCTCCTTAGTTCTGGATGGTTACGCAGATACCTTTCAAAGGCTACACGAAGAATCAGCTTGCGTTCTCCGTAGTATGCCAGAAACTCTTCCCCATCCGTATTATTCAATAAATCATAAAATTTTCTCCGGCTCAAAACAAAATATTCGATTGCCTCAGAAGGATTCAAAATATCCTTTTCTGCTAAACTTGGTCTTGCCATAAAAGTACTTCCTTTCTGCCAAAAGTGGCTGTTTTCAAGAGTTTTCGGGGTCATCCTATGTTCGCTCTTATGCCCTGTAATAGCAACTACTTTCGGCAGATAAAAGGAACTATATTTCTGAAGAATTAAGAATAAATTCTTCGAACTTCGGGCGGATAATGAGGAATCGGTTTGCACAGTACACCGCCACCGTTCCAAGGTTATCCTCTGCAATTCTTCTCAGTTTCTTTATACCAATATTAAAATAAGCTGCTGCCTCCTTGATGGTGAGCATATACTTCTCACTAACAGGCACAGCATCATCCTTTTTAGTTTCAACTAAATACATTATGCCCACCTCCTCGCCGGCGCAGATTACTCTGTCCCGGTCAATATAGATTTATGTGTTATGAAAGCTTGAGAACCTTAACTGCCTCAGAACGAAGAAGTCTTGCATCAAGATATTCACAAGCTAAATATCCTGTCTGCTGAGAAAGAGCAAACTTCTCAGCAAGTGTTCTAACCAAAATGCCACTACGATTTACAATCCAGTAATAGCTGAAATCACCAAACGCAATCGGCTTATTTCCATTATTCACATTTGGCATAAAATCTGAAATAAATACCGACTTTCCAAAGATAGTATCAGTATTATGATTCCAGATATAATTACCATCTGCATCCTTAAGTTTACGAAGAACAAGTGCCGTCTCGTCATTCATTACCCATACACCATTCTTACGATACCTTGGCTTAACCGATAAGAATAACTCACTAATGTTGTCGAAGGTAATATTCGAGGTAGTAACACCAATCTCCGCGCCATCTGTATCGTGAAGAATACCAATAGGCATATTCACACCTGTTCCGTTGATAAATGCATTCTCCTCTGCTCTGTTAAATGCCTTAGCAATGCGAGAAGTTAAGTTTTTCTTCAAATCAAACCCGATGTCATTCACAAGGTCATTTCTGTAAGTTACAATAACCGCAACCTTATTGCAGTTAATTTCCTTATCAGTAAGGCTGGCGGTTACATCAACTGTACTGATAGGCTTATTATCCTCAACAAACTCTGCCGATTCCTCACTATCCGAAACCCAAATCTTACCATCAAAGCGAGGTGCATCAACGCAAGTTGCAATATTACGGAAAAAGCTTTCTTTCTTAAGTGCAGTCTGATATTCACGACTACTATCCATAGGAAGCTTAAACATTCCATTCTTGCTCTTCCCTACAGTCATCTTATCATCCTGTGGATGCATTCCTCTCATTGCTCTATTCCAGAATTCATTCTTATAAATATCAGAGGAAATTTTCATCTCCTCTTCAGTCATCTGTATCCTCTTAACCATATAACTACTGTTTGTATTTATCATAATTAAAATCTCCTTTCTCTGCTCTTGAGCAAAATTTCCATAGCATCTTCGTATGGTGTTGCTCTGTCAAAATTTACTGTACAGTTTGCCTTAACGATTTCATAAATCAAAGACCACTGCTGTGTTGTCTGTTTCATATAACTCTGGCTCATACTCACATATGGAGATGTGATTGCCTGTCCTGTCGTCGGGTGTTTTGCAAGAAATCCATACTCTGATATTGCCTCTTCACACTGAATCCAACGTGCAAAACTCATCGCATATTCCTCAACGACAGCAGGAACAAATAAATGGTCACACTTACATTCAACAAGCCATCCCCATGTATTGTTATAGATTTCTTCTGCATACAAGGATTCTCCATTTTTCTGTTTAGCCTTGATATACTTGCTGGGTTCTGGAATATCCATTCCTTCATATGTAGATGGGGTAGGTATTATCTTAATTGGTTTATATCCACGATTACCCTCAGCCAACCTTTCAACCACAGCCTTTCTTGGTCTGCCTCCCGTTCCCGGCATAGGTCCTCTTTTACCCATATCATTTCCTTTCCGGGGTTAATACCCCTAAAACTTATGAAAGTTATTTATACGAAGGGGCGGCACCGTTACCCTGTGCGTTCTTATGTAGAGATTCTGACCGCCCCTCCCCTTAATAACTTACTCTGCTGGCTCTAACACCAAATCTCGTGCATTACAGAATTCTGCAAAGTCTTCCACATCCATAAGATCAAGGTTATGATAACCACCATCCATATGAAAATGGGATTCCTTTGTGAACACAACCTTTACATTGCTTGGTGTGTACAGCACAAGCTTGTTATGCAATTTAAAATGTTTTTCCAAAAATTCTTTTGTGATCATTGCTATCTTCTCCTTCCGTTAGATTTCTTAGATTCTGTTGATTCTAAATACGCTAATGCATCTACACGGCATTTATAAAACAGTTCCTTTGCTCCGTCCACCACACAAAAATGTGGAGGGTCTGACGATTCACTCATAAATGCACCAACAATACCGCCTTCTTTATTAACACAATATGCAATGCACTTATATTCCTCAGTATCGAAATCACTAAGGTCAAATCTAGGTACTTCCGCACTCCCCCAAATCTTTATCATGTATTTGTCTCCTTTCGCTTTGCTATTATCCATTGGCGACATATACCAGCCCATAGGCATCATCCCTTTCACTTCTGTGGCAACTTGTTGCAGATGATTTAGGTATTTTTCATAGAATTATTTCTATAAGAAAATCCTAAAATTACTTGCCACATTCTGCCCCGTCAATTCAGAAAATCTGTAACAACATCTTTCATACGATATCCCATCAACATTGTGGTTTTCTCTCCACCAGTCTGTGGACGCTTTCTGACTACATTCCCAAATTTGCGTAACTCTTGATTAAAATTTCTGCTATTCTCGGAATAACAACCATTATCATCACACCAATGTTTATAATGCTCATAGACCACAGAAGTTCTAACCTCTGCCGTTTCATCCTCAATTAACTTTTCCTCTGCAAACTGCGATATCTTGTCACTCTCATGGCAATAATTTGCAGTAGCCTCAATTACGGATTGTGGTGGTTTGAACCCCTCATCCATGAGAAGGTCATATCCATCAAGAAGCCAATTAAGAATAGCACTCTGCACCTCTGGCTTTTTGAACTCAGCCTTTAATGTCTTGTCCTGTTCCCACTCTTCAAAATGCCTGTCAAATGGGATTATTAGAACACGATTACTTGTAAATACTGTCATATCTGTAATTACAGGTAGATAATTGGTATTCACATAAAGCTTGAACTGTGGCTTGAAATCAAAACTATTTTCATGCAGAAAACGAGCATTCAATGTATCATTTCCTGTCATGTTTTTGACCTGTGCAGCATTAAGAAGTAATCCCCGACTCGGTTCTGAAATATTGGCAAATCTGATGCCCGCCAGTCTTGCTATATCCTCAGATGGACTCTGACTGTCGGCATTTGACTTAAGTGCTATGGTTTCTGGTCTAACAGTCGTTCCATAATCACCACAGACAAGAAGCACACTCTCCATCAAAGTTCCTTTTCCATTTCTCGTAGTCTCTCCATAAAGGAAAAACATACATTCAAAACGAGTATCTCCGGTCAATGAATAACCAAGAGATTTCTGAAGATATTTTGCTTTATCCGTATCTCCACTTGTGATTTCATCTACAAACTGCAAGAATCTCTCATTTCTTGCTAATGGCATATAGTCTACCGGAGACAGTTTTGTTATAAAGTCTTCCGGGCGATGTTCACGAAATGACCTATCCTTCAAATCAATGGTTCCGTTCTTAACATTAAACAGATAAATATCTGAATCAAACTTTTTCATTGGAACTGGGTAAACGCTCTCTGCATCAGAGATATAGGTAGTCCTCATTCCTCTCTGAATCCACTTCTTGACAAAATCATTTGTAAAGAATTCCCTTGTAGCCTCATCCTTTATGGTTGTGGAATAAATTGTAATTGCATCAGCCAGATCCTTTGCAAGTTCCATAGCCTTTAATGAACCAACATCTGCTACCCATCGAATTCCATCGTAGATATACCACTTCTTGCGTTCAGGAACATACCTCGCAATATCCTTAAAAACATCTGCGAATAATCTGCCTTTACCCAAATCCCCATGTTTATAACGAGGGTTTGATTCCGGCTTTAATTCAACAAGTACCGAAACTAATTCATTAAAATCCTCTGTTGCCACAGTTTTACCAAGTGGCTTGTAGAACTCCTTGCAACTCATAATTGCCTTTTTTATGGTTATATTCCCATAGGTTTCAGCACCATGAACTTCATCCCACTTGTCACGGATTCTTGAAGATGAGCGAAATAATCTGTCCATCTGCTCTGCATCTCCTCCACACCAAAATGCGAGAATATTACAAAGAGCCAAGTCACCTTCACTTGCTGACTTTCCATCATTACCACCATTCCACAATGCCTTGGTTTTCTCTCCGTTCGCAGAAGTAAACATCTTCTCAAGAATAGTTTCATCAGACAAATAACTACCCGGTGCATTTACTGTTACTTTCATATCTGCATTCGGCTTAACCATATAGGTATCAAGCACCCACTCAACTGCATCTGTGCATTCGACAACATCATATTTGTTTACGATATTTCCTGTGAGCATGATGAATCTTTTTGTAAATCCAGCCGGATAAATCTCCAACCCAAGTTTTCTGTTGTTGAAGTAGTACCTGTCCTTATCAAAAACAAGTCCTGATGCAAATGCCACAATATGAATTCCCGTTCCCGAGATACTTATCTCGGTATAAGATTTCAGCTTATTCACAATCTTTCTTGCAAATTTATTCAGTTTTCCATTGGTAACACACTTGTCAATGTCAATTACCACTATATTGTCAAACACTCCAATGCCGATTGCATCATATCCACCCTTCTTAAAAATGATTTCTATTTCTGCAAGTGATTTAAAGTGTCCTTGATTATTAGGAGAGGCTCTTGCTCCGGTAATCTGATATGGAATTTTATCCGGCTTATTCTTACCCGGCTTTTGTTTCAATTTGGCGAGACAGTATAATGGCTTACCTCTTATCCCTTCCGGGATGTTGTTAAACTGTACCTTCAAGTTTTTCAACCTCCTTCTCGTTGTTTCTTCATGAATGAGGAATTCTCTCTTTCCCCCCTTCACTATCCCTTGGACATAAAATCTCATTTTGGGCGGGAAAAATTTTATTTTTTCATATCTTTTAGTAAGGGAATCTTGCATTTTCCTATCAGAAAAAACAATTTTCCTCTCACTATTCGCTGGGCACTTTTCTTTCAAATGACCGAAATAATATGAATTTTTTTCTTCACTCAAAATAAAATTCATATAAAAGACAAACTCAATTTATTGCTTATTGTTCTAATATCTAAGAGAAATACTTGATATGATTTTCTAAAAATGGGCAAAAAATAAGGAGCAACCTTTCGGTTACTCCTATGAAAGAATTAGATATTAAACTTTAGGAATATATTTATATTCTGAAACAAATTTTCTAAACATATTAGAATATTTAGTTCCGATTACTTTTTTTGTCAATTCTCCCATAAAATCTGTTTGGCTTCCTGCTCTTCTTACCCAGTTACCTACATTATTTTCTGCTCCCATACAATCATTAATTATTTCTATTGTTTCTGTTAGGAAGTTATCAGCAAAATATTTAATAATATCATTTTTATACGAATCACTACTATTTCCATAGAATTTTGCATAATCAAATGTACCATCTGTAGGCTCAGCATATAAGTTTCTTTCAGCAAAATATAATGTTATGCAATAAAAGAAACACGTATTATTAATTTCTTTATTTCTTTGAATTTGAGAAAGCATATTCTCATTCATTTTCTTTACATTAACATCTGTAGCAACATCTATTTTTGCTTGCAAGCTTTCCATTCGAGATTCATAAAATTTTTTCAACTGTGTTCGAGCCGCTCTATACAAAAACTTAACAAATAACAACTCATCAACATCATATTTATCAACAGTAAATAGAATACCCGGATTCTTTATTATTGCATCCAATTCAGTATCTCCCGTTGAAACAGGTGTATGGTTTTGCTCAACATAATTAAATATCTTCTGATAATCCGTATTTACAAGAACTCCCTTAGTCTTAGAATCCTTTGTAAATAATGATGATTTCTTATTCTTTGCAGAAAAAGGTTCCTGCATAAACGCAGCAAAAGCTAACTGTGCTAACTCCTCATTAGTTACCTCTTGATGTTTTTCTATCATAGGATGGGATGGTTTACTTACTCCTCGTTTAATATGAATAAAAATATTTGGTTTTCCACCTAAAAAATATTTATTCTGAAGTTTTCTCTGTTCTTCATTTCTCGAAACCATATCTCTACTTGTAATAGCATTCTGTGAATTATTATAAATAGCAATATTATCACCAAACTTATCATCATGTGTTACTTCCATAAGTCTTGCAAGAACATATACACGCCCAAGACAATCTACTTTATCCTGATCATAAGAAAGTCTAGCATCTTTCAGATATGAAAATAATGAACTCGTTGTCTGCGCTCCATTAATTATAGAAAAATTTGTCAATTGTATTGATTCTGCTCCTGTATCCGGATTATGCACTAAATCTATTTTTTCTGCAATAATAGTAATACCATTATTATAATGCCAAAATCTTTCTGGTTCTGAATCTATTGTTCTCGCCATATCAGCATAAGTTTTAGATCTATCAGCTAGTGATTCCCTTAAGTTCTCACCAAAAAGAATATTTCTTCCTTTTGATGTACTATTATATTTTTCACACAAGCAAGCTAAGTCATAACCGCGAATACTGCATAGAAGTGCTCTATCTTTGCCTTTTAAGCTATCATCCTCACTTGTAGCAAATGGTTCATAAAACATAAAATTGTTGTATGCATCTGAACCTAATTCTTCATAAGGTACTTTTTCTTTTCCTTGAACATCAGGATGATTCATACTGTATAGAATAACTTCTAAATCCGAATTAGTAACAACAACATCTTTATCATCCCATTGTCGGCTATACTTTGTAGTTCCTTTATGGACAACATAGTATGTAACATTTTTCTTATAGGAATTACAAAAGCTTGTAGCACCCATTACTTTTTGCAAGTTTGGAGCAACGCTTTTTGCATCTTTTAAGTACTTCTTAACAGCATCTTTCATCTCTAAAAAACACGTTTTTATTGTATTTTCATCAAGTTCACTATATTTAGCCTGTATTATGTCATAATAATATTCATCTCCACTTTCACGTTCGATAAATAAGTCTATTCCTCCATCCTTCGGTGCAACAATATACTGACATATTTGGTCAATATTACTTGGTTCAATATCAATATTCATATCTTGAGAGTATAAAAGTTTCAAAATAGCTACTGTATAAGCATCATTAGGCTGACTATTTCTTACAATGCTATTTGTATTTGGTAACCCTCTAAATTTGTCATATAATTCTTGAACTAACTCATCAACATTTTCTGCCATACTTTTCACCTTCCTTATGTATATAAATATTATTTAATGTACGCATACTTCATTTGACATAATTCTATCAAAACTATGCTTAATCCTTACACTTTTCTTTGTAATATTTTTCTCGATATATCCCACCAATTCTGTTCCATCCAGATATACATACATCTGCGGTGCAACAAATCCCGGAACGTCACGTCTTAAATCATCAAGTAAAATCTCTGTAGTTTCTTGAAACTCATCAATTTCCATAGCATATCGATATGATTCTTGGTATTTGTCAATACGAGCGACAGCATCCTTATCATCACAAAATTCTTCTCTCCAGTCAGATAACAGATGTCTCTTGCCAAGATATACTATTCCTGTAATTGCCTTAACAGGTGCACTCACATACATATATGCCATAATTGGTTCATCTGGGAAGTTTCTTCTATGTTCGAATATCTTCTTCCCAGACTTGATTTTCTCATATACTTCCGGCTTAAAGCTTAAAAGCATTTTTCTCACTTATTCCACCGCCTTAATTCCACCTACATTCTATATTGAGGACTTCCATAGGCATACTAATAAACTGGACATCAAACTTAAGACTTGGCTCAACCTTTGTACTTGCATTGTGAATTCTGAAACTAAGCTGCCAACCATTATCAAGATACATTTCAACTGTGTTATCACTATCAGGCTTAAACTCTAATGCTACTAATCTCGTAGGTAATTTCACAATAGGAACAGTAATGGCTGATACCTTATTCTTCGCTGGTTTGTTTAAGGTATCGTGCATATTAAATGTATGAATTATTGTAAGTCTCTTACTGTCCTTACTTACAACTTTATAATAATCTTCAATACCGATTAAGTATTCAATCATCTTTCTTGGCATTGTATTATCCTTTTTATTTGCTCGATTCACTTCATCAATGAATGCCTGCAATAATGGAATATATACCTTCTGACTCTTATTCTCGATTTCAGACCACTTGGTTCCATTATCCTTTTCTTCCTTCAACAAATCAAATATTGGTTCAACTGCGATCCAATATTCATCTGAACAAGGCATTTCAAACCATTCCTTACCAAAATCCAATTTGTGACTTAATCTACTATGTTTAACTGCATCATGATTATGCTTGATACTTAATCCAACTTCCCATTCGATATCTTTTCTTTTAACAACAATATCTCTGACATCGCCTTTTACACCTTGTCCATCTTTTTGAAACTCAAGAGTAAGTTCATCGCTATCAATTTCTGCCATTTTAGGCTCAAGTTCCAATATGGTATTGATGGCAGCCCCTGCAGATATCATAAATGTTTCCTGCATATCTTCATCCATTAAAGACCATGCCTTTTCATTTGCTATCAAGCTTGAATTCTCTATAATTCTTGTTTTTCTTAATTCTACTAATGCTTTATATAAAGTTTGCATCCAAGCATATTCATATGCTCTTCCTTGATCATTACTCTTTGTACTCACTTTCTTTTCATTGACCTCCTTTGCATCGATAACCTCTCTGTCAATTTCAACAGAAGAACCTTCTCCCTCAAGATACAATTTGATTGCAACTGCAATCTCATATGCCAAATTCACCGGAACTGCATTACCAATCATCTTATACGCAGTATTAGTATCGTTATATATGAATTTGAAATTATCTGGAAATCCCTGCACTCTCGCAACTTCACGAATTGTCATTCTTCTGTAAAGATACTCTTTGCCCTCAACAAATCTACAATCATTCGTTCCAACCTTTACCATTTTAGGTGCTTGCGGATGTAATTGGCATTGACGTCCAGATGCTTGAACAGTAAATGCCTGTTCATCCCAGCCCTTAACACGATTACGACTCATAAATATAGGAGAATACGCACCTGTAAAATATTCATTATTATTTATTGCTTCTGGGTTGTGTCGATTCTTCTCCCCAGAAGGAACTGCTGTATCTTGTAAATCCCAAATGATATCACGCAAAGTAATCTTCTTGGAATCTTCCTTTGTTGACCCCTTCGGAAATCCAAAATCAATCTTCAGATCTTTCCTAAATCCTATATAAAATACTCTCTTTCTTTCTTCTGCAACTCCATAATCTTTAGCATTGACCAATGTGAAAGAAACATCATATCCTGCCTCATCAAACAGTTCCAAGATATTTTGAACTGCCATGGAATGTCTATTGGCAAGCATTCCACTAACATTCTCAGCCAAAAAAAACTTTGGTTGAAACTCTTTTAATATTCTTATATAGTCAAAAAACAATTGACCTCTAGCATCCTTAATACCCTTAAGAGAGCCGGCTTCTGACCAAGACTGACATGGTGGTCCACCTATGATTCCATCTACTTCTCCATTTATGTATTGAGCAATATCGTCTTTTGTAATCTGTCTCACATCTCCCTCTATCAAGTGTGTATTCGGATGATTTACCTTATAAGTCTCCCATATTGTTTTGTCAAATTCATTGGCAACTGGAATATTAAATCCAGCCCTTTCAAAGCCTAAGTCAAGTCCTCCACATCCACTAAACAAGCTAATTATATTCATCGGCTTTCGCTCCTTCATTCTCATTGTTTTTAATTATTTTAGCCGCCTCTATAAGCGCTGTCCTTCGTACAAATTCACTATAAGAAGCATATGCTTCTAATCTCGCAGCCTGCTTGAATTTATCCAATTCTTCTTCACTCACACGTATACTTATTGATATTGATTTCTTCATTCTAGGATACCTCCAACTATCTATCATTCTACTTTGTCAAGTATGTCAATGTCAATACTTTGTTGCACAAACAAATGTTCTCACTATAATTCAAGCTATTGCAGTTTCGACTTTATCATCTATGTATTCCTAAAAAACGGACACAAAAAAATACTCCAACTAACCTGCGATTTCCTCACAAATTAGCTGGAGTTGTATTAAAAGTTTTATATGTGTGCCATCGCTTAGTAGTCCCTTACTACTAAGGATTTCTCCCAACACCTTTGCCTTTATCCCACTTCCAGCCATGTGCCTTAGTAGTCGAAACCGTAGTAATTCCAAGGCTTTCCGCCATATTCTGCCCTGTATTGCCCCAGTCTGCGAAGGTATGCATTATCATAAAACTGGAGTGCCGTGGCAAATGAATAATATTTTAATCATGCCTTAAAAACTCCTTGAAAATGCTGATTTTCCTTGATTTTACGCCACTTTCTACGATTTGCTGTGATAGAGTATTTTCTTTGTTTTCGTCGCATATCGTGGCATAAATTCGTATATTTTGTCATCCAAATTTAGTAAAAATCTTAGTAAAACAGCTCGATTTTCTCATTTTACTAAAGACTTTTTCCACTTAGGTTTTCTTTTAGTTGTATCATTATTTTAAAATTTTAAGCCGTTTTAGCATATTTGCCAAGTTCTTCCTTGGCATCCTCTGCTCCCAGATGCGTATATGTATTCAATGTTACCCCAATGTCTGAATGTCCCATAAGATACTGAAGCGTTTTAGGATTCATCCCGCTTTTTGCCATATTGCTGCAGTAGGTATGCCTGCAAACATGCGGCGTGATTTTTGGTAACTGCTCTTTATAGATTCGATTATGCTTAGCCAATGCCCACTCAAAATGCTTTTCCCAATGTAAAGCAACTTCCGGCATATCCTTCTTATCTAAAAACAGAAATCCCTTATATCCATCAATCACAGGTTCTTTCTTGGGCTTTTTACGATTTTCAACAATACGCTTAAAACATTCATACACTTCCTCTGTCATAGGAATGATTCTAGTTCCACTTGACGTTTTGGTATCTTCAATAACATACTTCATATCTCTGGTTCTTTGAAGCTGATGATTTACACTGATTTGCTTTTCCTCAAAATCAATATTGGAAAGTGTCAACCCACAAAACTCTGAAATACGAAGTCCGGTTTTAAAGAGGATAAACATACCATCATAGTATCGTTTGTAATGCTCATCATTCTTAATGAATTCCAAGAACTTTCTCTCTTGTTTTCTGGTTATGGCTTCTCTTGTTACACTATCGTTTACAACTACTGTACATAGTTGAAACTCGAACGGATTTTTACGAATCAAATCATCGTCTACAGCCATTTGAAAAGCAGGTCTTACCACTCCACGAACTGAATGAATGGTGCTGTATCCCCTACCATCTGCCTGAAGCTTAATCAACCATGCTTTTGCATCTGATAGTTTTACCTTATCAATCCTTAATGCTCCAAATTCCTCTTTCTTAATAATGTTGATAACAAAGTTATAATTCGCAGCTGTATTATGGCGAACCCCAGTCTTCTGAGCAATATACTTTTTTACCAACTCAAGAACTGTCAAATTATCACCATAAGGAGTAATGCCATCATTTATATCCCTTAATATGACTTTTTCCTTTTCTCTAAGTGACTGGCAAGGTCTTCTTCCTACCGGAAGAGGATCTGTCGATTCCAACTTCCAACTGTAAAGAAATTTCTGTTTTCCATAGCAGTCTGTATAAACAAATGCATATCTTCCATCCGCTCGCTGGCTTTCTCCGTTTCGTAAAATACGTCCTTTTTTATCACGTCTTTTCTGATTGCGATTTCTTTCACTCAAACGTCTTTGCTCCTTTCTACGAAGAAGCCCTAGCACGACAACCATATTATATCATACCAGGGCTGTATTTACCACTTTAAAGTGATAAAGTTTTGTATTTTTCATTTCTACAAGGAAGTGGTTTGATTAAGAAATTCTTATGCCGATTAATCAACGATTTATTCCCAACCTGCACCGTAAAACAATAATCAGTATCAGTATTTTCAGAAATCAGCATCCTTATCTTCTTTTCACCAATTCCAAAATATTGAACTGCTTCGTCAACCGTCAGCATATACTTCTCCCAGATTGGAACCATCTTGCCCTTTACTCTTTCTTCTATATTATTTATTATGAACACCTCCAAATTTTTAAAATAGGCATCACTTTATCTGCCAATGACAACCCACACCCCATTGCAGGCTCTCATAGGCAGATAAAAAAGCAATACAGGTGGCAGGTCATTACTCTGCCCACATCGGTCTTGCACCGTCATTCAAATTGACCGGACTGCAAATCTTTTTACAATCCGGAAGTATCATTATTACAGATATGCTTCATCGCCCTGTGTTACTGCCACACATTTTGTCAGATTTTTCTCGCTCCATGCCTTTGCTTCAATGTCATGTTTCAACACATCTTCACGTTCACTCTAAAAAGAGCAGGCACATCTTTGCGAACCTACCTAGTGGCTCAGCATATCCTCACGTCCTGTATGCAAAAATATTCAGTTGTCAAGGTACAACGCTGCATCATTTCCAATCAATGAATAGAAAGGGAATTTTCTGATCGGATGCTATGCAACTTCAAAAGCCAATATTTTTGTAATCAACTTGGTTTCCAATCTGCGACGCAGCGTTTCATCAATGCAGTGATGCACCTGTCCACTTTCGTCATATAACTTTCTGGTAGACAGTTTGATTATGTATCCCTCATAGTGTTTTAACACTGCATTGATGGCACTTACATCGCCCTCTGATGCTGCCTTTATAATATGGAAAGGCAACAAATTTTCGTTATTTCTGGTTTTAGACATCTTTTTCATCTGCTATTCCTTCCATAATCTTTCTCAAAATTTCCAGTGAGCGTGTTCTGTGTTCATGAATGGTACTGCGAACCAGATTCATTTCTCTTGCAATATCTGCATCGCTCATCTCCATGAAATAGGAAAGTAAAATAACATTCCTTTTTCTTTCCGTAAGTTCTTTTAATGCTTCCGCAATCAAAGTATTTTTTACTTTAATATCATAGCCATGCACTTCAAAATGATGATTTTCTATTCCGTACTCATCCATAGTAAATAATTTGCTCAACTCCTTTTCTGACAGTTCAGAGAATGTGACTTCGTGTTTTCTGCGATAGTCCATGTGCTTGTAATAATTGACAGCTTCACCTTTTAATGCCATCTGGCACAAACGGTCAAACTGATGCCTGACAGTCATTTCATCCTTAGAAGAAGGTTGCCCCATACGAGTTCACCTCCTCCCGTTCCGAATGACAAGGCATTTGCCTTTTTTCCCTTCCGGTGTATCTCCCAAATGAAACCGGGGAGATGTTCGGGTGGATTGAAAAATTTTTATAGAAATTTTTCTGTATACAAAAAACGTCCTCGCAGGCACACACCCACAGGACGCTGTTCATATCTGATATTAAATTTTCTCCACACTCTACGAGTGCGTATAATGCACTTTCAACTGTAGCATCTGCCGCATTACTTAAAATGCGACCTATTTACCTGCCCTTTCACGCACTAAACGGTACAGTATTTTCCAAATACAAAAATATCCTTTCAACGGTTCAGAATACATAACTCTCCCAAACACATTCAAAGGATAAAAAAGCATGTGAAAAAACCTTTGAACATTGCGTTTTTTTATATGCAATATCCAAAGTTTCTTATTTCATTAAAGTGTACTATATCCCTCTGTTTTAGTGCGTTATTAGTTCATTTCTTTTTCAAATCGTGAACTATACACTATATACGGAGGTGCATGATATGGCTAAATCTAAGAAAATTGATAAAGACATGGGTTTTCGCCTGAAGAAAGCCAGATTAGACCAAAAGCCGACTTATGATGAGTTATCCGAAAAATCCGGTGTCTCATCAAGATATATCAAAGAGATTGAAAATCATGGCAATGTTCCAAGTCTTGAAAAACTCGGACAACTCATTCGTGCTTTACATATCTCTGCCGATCCGTTTTTTTATCCGGCAACTCCAACCGATAATCTGGATTACCAAAGGCTACTGGTTTATCTTTCAGAATGTACGGACGATCAGATCACCACTATTCTTGCACTTGTGGAAGCCTATCTTCGTACATATAAAACCCATGAGACAGAATAGCAGAAAGATTTCGATTTTTTCTGGATTATTTCTGAATTATTCTGAAGAAAAACAGGGTGGTCAGCTTCCCGGTAAGCCATCCACCCTGTTTGAACTATTCTTTGATATGCATAAGCACTTCTTTCACTTTGTTTCTTTCCTTTAAAATCCCCAGTCCGTCAAATATCTGCATTACATCTACCATCCCCTGATAGTAGGCTCTTTGTTCTTCTTGAAAATGAGCGTGATCCACTATATCCATATAATTTTCGAAAAATTCTCTGTGCTCTGCAGAAAGCTCAGCCAACACTGTTTCATATTCCCGATTCGCCTTTTTCAATGCTTTATCTGCATTTTCCGATTCGTTTGTGTGAACAGAATACTCTCGTTCTTCTGCTTCGCTTCTAAGTTCCTCCAATACCTCTGCTACTGTTTCAAATACTTCGTTCATTTTGTATCCACCTTTCCATATAAGTATTGCATTTTGCAGTCAGTATTATCAATCCCAAGATTACATCAAATAAATTTATTTTCTTATACTTCATCTTTAGAAGTATATTATCAACATTATTCCGTAAAATCAATCATGTAGCACTTCATCTTTAGAAAGTTGGTATTTGAATGAAGATTTACTGGAATAAAGAAAAAAATTCCAAAAACCTTATTGGACAACGTGTAAAAGAATTACGAACCGAAAAGCACATATCACAAAAAGCATTAGCTGAACAACTCCAGCTTGCCGGATATGAATTTAGTGATTTGACTGTATTACGCATTGAACAAGGGACACGCTTTGTACCGGATTATGAAGTAGTGGCTCTGGCAGAATTTTTTCATGTATCTTGTGAATATCTCTTGGGTGTTAAAAAAGAAAAATAAGCAGTGATCTGGACTATAACTTACAGACCACTGCTTAAATTTTTATTGAAGCGATACCCTACTCCCCATACAGTCTGTATGTAGATTGGCTTGCTTGGGTTATCCTCTATCTTTTCCCGAATATTCCGGACATGGCTCATGACGATGTTGTAATCGCCGGAATAGGATTCTTTCCAAACAATATCATAAATCTGCTCCTTGCTGAAAACTATTCCCGGATACTTTGCAAGAAGCTTCAAGATTTCAAACTCGGTATATGTAAGCTCAATCTCCTGACTTTCCCGAATGATTACCCGTTGAACTTCATCAATCATAAGACCTTTGAAATTCAACAGATGATTATTCAAACCTGACATCTGAATGATTTCCTCTCTGGTATTTATCAACGATAATATGCGGTTCATCATAGCATCCTCATTATCCTCAAATGTCAGAACTAACATTTTCCCATACAATCACTTCCAATCTGATAACAAAATTCTACTTAAAAAGCTCATTGAAATTTTCCTGTTAATTGTTTTATGCTTTCATATCGAAATTACTTTGCACCACAACATTTTCATTTATGATTTCCGCATTTGTTCCAGTGTTCAGCGCTTTTCTTGCATCATGGTATGCCTCATAATATGTTAATTTTAACGCTGAATGTACTCCCGTTTCTGCTTTTGTTTCTTTCTCATGCCACCCTACCCCTTGAGTGTATGTAAGAACTTCTTCCCCTTCCTCATTATATATATGGAGCGCAGAACCAGTTCCCTCTCCTTGATATTCAGCCTCATATGGTATCCCAAATAAAATACACAGCCATCTTTTGTCTGCCTCTTGTATTTCTTTCATATCACCCATATTTCCAGAACTCATTGATTGGTTGAACTTACCTATCAGTGCTGCCCGATTTGGTGCCACTTTAGCGACCTCTGCTTTCCGCAAGTTCATAAACTCATTTCCCATATATATGTTGTTTTTCGCATCTTTCTTAGCCAATTCAACAATTTTTTCTTTTAATGAATCTGTTAATTGCCACTTGTTCTTTTCAGAAGTTTTTTTAGCACTACTGCTAGAACTTCCAGATACGCTTACCGTATTGATAGCATTTGATATATTCATCTCTATTACCTCACTTGAAAATTTGTTTTCAATATAAACATTTGGCACATATCATCAATACCCCTTGCAGAAAATGACACAAAAAAGATCAGACAACAGACACTATCTGTTATCTGGTCTTTTTACGTTTGAACTCGACAACAAACAGATTATCCTACTCATATCTTGCTTAATGTTCTTCTAAAATCTGCTGATTATAAGCCCTCAGCGCCAATGCCTTTTTATTAAGTTCGATATTTTGCTCTTTATGCTTAAAATTCTCTTCTTTGCGAAACTCCAGTATGTCCTTATAAGAGCAGTTATTAGGGTTCACCTTGCTTACATCCACTGTCTGCTCATATTCATTCCCGTTTTTGTCCATGCCTTTTATAATATAAAGCGGATTTTCCTCTGAATAATCATCTGCCTTATTACTTTTATCTACTGCTAAAGCTCTGGTCAATACAAAAGAATGATTTCCATATCCAGCCAAGCAGTACGTTATCTGCTGTTTGGTTTTTCTTTTATAACTTCAATGAAACTATCTTTTCCCATGTGAACAGTCAGTTTGACCTTGTTTCCTCCTGCTTCTAGCTTTTAGCTATTCCAAAATTGCAATGTCAACTCCCTATTCAAAATGGAAGAAAGGACGTTGGGATTACTTATCTGAAATACCCTTAAGCTTTCAAAAAAAGCCGACTTACTGTCAGTCTTAATATCAGCAAAAGTATTATCTAACTTCTGCGCCTTTACCTTTTCCTCCACGTATTTATCTGATTGTTCCTCATACTTATCAACCATCCAAATCCTTTTCCAGCTATTACTATTCTGCAATTACTCTTAATCTGAACTTCTTCCCTTTTGCAAAAGGAGTGAATAAAGCCTTTCCTTCTTATTCACCCCCTCATATTCATAATTTGTTTAAGAAATTACTGCATTTTTTCTCCTGTATGTATCATTATCTTTCTGGCTTAAC
>ERZ839741.1933-NODE-1933-length-20573-cov-5.037528_pt1 | contig 20573 bp, 8 predicted proteins | sample MGYA00519880_ERZ839741 | MGnify/ENA primary metagenome ERZ839741 (study PRJEB31850, sample SAMEA3708851) | human gut metagenome | biome: human gut; feature: human-associated habitat; material: faeces | place: China | collected 2014 ...
ATCGCCATCATGCAAGACAATGGTACGGAGCGAAAGACAGAACAGGGAGGTTGCAGTGCGCAATATTAGAATCGGCGTGGTCGAGGATGATCCCGCAAGCTGCCAGCTGGTACTTGACTATCTCAACCGATATCAGCAGGAAAATGACGAACAATTCACCGTTTCCGTATTCGACGACGGCGCGAGAATCGTAGAGAAATATACCCCTGTTTACGATATTTTACTGCTCGACATCGAAATGAGCGAAATGGACGGCATGGCCGCCGCGAGACGCATTCGCGAGCGCGACGACAAGGTCGTGATCGTGTTCATCACCGCCGCACCGCAGTATGCGATCAGCGGGTACGAGGTGCGCGCATTGTCGTATCTGCTCAAACCCCTTCCGTGGTTCGCGTTTTCACAGGAACTCAAGAAGTCGATCGACATGGTGAGGCGCAATGGCGACGATTCCATGCTTATCGAAACCAGCAACGGGCAGATGCGGCTGAATCTTGCCGATATTCTGTATCTCGAATCGATCCGGCATACCATCGTCATCCACACGTTGGAAGGCAAACTGTCGATCAATGGCACGCTCAAAGACATGGAAGCGAAACTCGCCGACCACCATTTCTTCCGCTCGAATTCCTGCTATCTGGTGAATCTCAAGCATGTGACGGGCGTCGCCGACCAGGATTGCGTGATGTCGAACGGCGAACAGTTGCGCGTAAGCCGACCACGCAAGAAGGCGTTCCTCGCCGCGTTGACCGACTATATAGGAGGTGGCAGGTGAGCAGCGTGATATTGCCGAATGCGCTGGCCGGATTGGCAGGAGGACTGGCAGGAGGCTCCCCTTCCATACCTTCCGTTTTGGTGACCGTGCTTTCGGTGCCGCCGATGACGCCAATCACCAACGCTCTGCCCGACATCCCCCGTTCTTATACGGCGATCTGCGAATGGGCCGCGTGCATGGTGTATATCGCGGTGTTGTATCGTCGCGTGCCGCTCCGACGGTCGATCATCGTCAGCGCGGCCGGATTGGCATCGCTGGTCGCGGTGCAGTATTTCGACGGCAGTATGCCGATCTGGTTCTGGATCATCGGTATGCTGCTCGCATTCGCCTGCATGTATGCGACGATTCTGCTCGGCGCGGGCACCGGCAAACGCGAGGGCCTGTATATTACGGCGCGCGCGTTCGTGTTGGCCGAATTGGTGGCGTCGCTGCATTGGCAGATCGTTACGTTCATTGGCGTGCGCGACGGATTCGCCGATTACGATTGGCGCGCGATCGCGCTGCTTGTCGTTACGTATGCGCTGTGCTTCGGTCTAGCTTGGATGGTTGAACGCGGCAATTTCAGCCAGACCACACCTACCTTGCCGACCGCTTCCGCCGCGATTGCGACGATGGCCATTATGATCGTCACGTTCGCCATGAGCAATTTGAGTTTCGTGTCGACGAATACGCCGTTTTCCGGTTCGGTCGGCCAGGAAATCTTCTACATTCGCACGCTGGTCGATTTCTGCGGTTTCGCGATCCTATATGCGCAGCAGGAGCAGGCGCGCCGTATTGAGGCGAATACGGAACTCGCGTCGATCAACGCGCAGCTGGAAAGCCAGCATCAGGAATACCTGCAATCGAAGGAAAATATCGAATCGCTAGGCCGTCTTGCGCACGATCTGAAGCATCAGCTTGCGGCGTTGCGTGCCGAAGTCGATCCGAAGCATGCCGCGGCCGGCTTCGAGCAGCTGGAGCAATCGGTGCAGCGCTATAGCACGCAGCAGCATACCGGCAATCCCGTGCTTGACGTTATTTTGACCACGAAAGAGCGCACGTGCGCCGATCGAGGCATTACGTTCACGGCGGTCGCGGACGGCTCGCTGCTAAGCGGCATGTCGTCGATGGATATCGCATCATTGTTCGGCAACGCACTTGACAATGCGATCGAAGCGACGTCGAAATTGCCGAAACGTGAGCAGCGTCTGATCAAACTTGCGTTATACGAGCAGAATCGCTTTATTGTTATCCGTGTTGAGAATTATTACGATTCCCGATTGAAGAAGGATGCGGAAGGCAATCTGCGCACCACCAAGCGCGACGATCAGCATCGGCATGGTTTCGGCGTGAAGTCGATTCGTCATATCGCGCAGCAGTATGGCGGCGAAGTGACGATTCGCACCGAAGACCACTGGTTTGTGCTGACCGCGCTTATTCCGCGGAAAACCGGCCTTATGGCCATGTAGGACTGGCCATAAGGCTTAAGGCGGCTCCGCTAGTTTTCAAGATTCTGCGCAGCGGCATCGCCGTCAGACGCATCACCGGCATCACCGCCTGCCGATGCGTCGCCGCCAGCATCGCCGGCATTCGCCGCACCTCCAGCCGCACCTCCAGCCGCGCCGCCCGCCGCGCCGCCCGCCGCAGCACCTCCAGCCGTATTGTCCGGACTATTCGCAGCACCACCGTTAGAGCCCCCGTTAGTGCCGATATTGGTGTTGTTCGTCACGGTGTTGGGAGTCGACGACGCCTCCTGGTATTGGTCCATCGCCTGCTGAACGGCGTCTTTGGCGGCATTCAGCGCGTCAACGGCGGCCGTCACGTCGTTTTCCTTGAGATTGGTGCCATTGGCAAGGTTTCTGGCCGAGTCAATCGCCTGCTGCAATGCCACGCGCACGCTGTCATCGGCCACCATGCCGTCGGAATTGTCGAGCACGGACTGCGCCTGCTCGATCGCGTCATTGAGCTGGCTCTTCAGACGATTCTGCGTGGCCAGCACTTTGGAAGCGTCGACGGCTTCGGCCGCATTTGTAATCTTTTCGGCCTTGTCGTTCATGCTCCGTGCCTCGGATGCCATGGCTTTCGCGGATTTCTTCAGCTTGCTGATGCCCTGCGACGTGTCGCACGACAGGATTTTCGCTTCCTTCGCGTTAGATATGGCCGCATTGAGCTTAGTGACAGTGCTGGCGTCGGCGACTTGATCGGCAGTGACCTTCGCGCCGGTTTTTCCGATTTCCAAAGCGTCGGAAAGCGTGTTATTGGCACTTTGCAGCTGGCTTGTGGAATCCTGGCATTGCGCGGCTGCGCTGGTAATGGCTGATTTCTTGGAATTATTCGAAAGCATCCAACATGCAATACCGCCAATCAAAGCAATCACGACGATAGCCGCAATCACGATAGCGACGATTTTGCCGGTATTCTTCGGTGGTACCGGAATTTCATTGCTGTAATCGCCGTAATCCTCGAAAACACTGAAATCGCTTACACCGTTCACATCGCTTTCTTGCGAAGCGACCGTCGGAGGCTTCGGCGGTTCGGACATGTCAGCCCCCATCACCTCGGTATCCGTCGGAAATTCCAGCCTGAAATTGTTGTCTTTCGTCATACGTCCTTCTTCATCATCGGGCGCTCAGCATCGACCATCTATACGCCGACCCCCTAGCTTACCGCCTAACACACCCTTCAACGCGCATTCGCCTTAATTACCTTCTTTTCCGCACTTTTCGATAGGCGCAAAGCGGCAAGCGGCTCCCCTAAACGCGATGCGGTGAACGCACTCACCGCAACCGCGAATCCAATGGGCACAAACAGATTGATCGGAGCATCCGCAAGTTCCATCACCAAGCAAATCGCCATAAGCGGAGCCTGTTGGGAAGCTGCGAGCAATGCGCACGCACCCAGCAGAGCGTACATGCCAATCGAATTCGTGTGAAACACCTGCATCCACAGAACACCCAGCACAGCACCCCCCGAAGCGCCGAGCGCAATACCCGGCTGCAGCACACCGCCGGAAGCGCCGGAACGGATCGTCAGCAATGTGACAATCGCCTTCGCCAGGAACGAAACCAGCAAAATCGGCACCACCGCCAAATCGGCCTTGGACGAGAAACTCAACTGCGCGGTGGCACGGCCATTGCCCATAACCTGCGGCACCCAAATCGCCACCACACCGGTCAGCAAGCCAGCGAGCGGCAGCATCCACAGAATGCCCGCGCCCGACGGCTTGGATTTCTCAGCCCACTGTGATCCGCGGCGGAACAGTGCGCCGGCCGCACCGAGAACCAGCCCCGCAACCAGTGCGAACGCCATGTAATCGGGTGTGAACAGGCCGTCCGCTTTGCCGATCAGGTAGAACGCGTGCGTGCCTTTGACCAGCGACGCCACCCACGAAGCCAGCGCGGAACAGGCGAAAGCGAGCGTCACCGTTTCAAGGGTCACATCGGCGAGCAGAATCTCGACCGCGAAAAACGTGCCCGCAAGCGGCGCGTTATACACGCCCGCAAGGCCGGCGGCGGCCGTAATGGCCACCAACATACGGGTGTCTTTCGCATCGAGACGCACCCAACGTGCGAACCGCTGACCGAACATCGCACCCAACTCGCGCGGCGCCACTTCTCGACCGATCGACATGCCCGTACCGACAATGAAAATCTGCAGCAACACATGCACGACGGTCTGCCAAATCGGCATAATATCGCCATTCACCGCCTTTTTGACGGACGGCACCTTCGTACTGCGCGTACGCAACAGCCACCAAATCACGGCCGCAATGACCGCACCCGCGGTCACGGAAATCAGTCGACGAATCACAGGAACGTTGAACGGGCCGGATTCCTGCGAATTCTCAACATAGCCGAGCGTAAGATGCTCGACGCCGTACAGCATCAACGTCAGCAGACCGGCGGCCGTACCAATGGCCACTCCCACAATCGCCACCGCCGCAATCAGCGCCGGAATTCTGCCAATCTTTGGCTGCGTTCCTTGAGGATTCTGCGACTCCTGCGATTCCCGTGTTTTTTGCGATTCCTGCGATTCCCGCATCTGCCGCACTCCTTGCACACCGTCTCCTTCGTTCAATTCATTCCCCCAATTGTCCCACCTGCCGCAACGTTCATTTGTTACGCCCCGAGCGTGGCGATCGGCAGCACCAGAATGCCGTCATCACGCCGGTATGCAATATCACCACGCCCGACAATAAATGCCATGAATTCAGGCTCACGAACTTGAGATAGAGGATTTCCGCACACTTTTCTTTGAAAGCATGTAGTTTGTCCACATTTTTCTCCATGACTTTCAAGTCGCTCAGCTTAATCTCCACCGCAGCCCAGCGACCATCCACCAATTCAAGAATCACATCAACTTCAAGGCCTTTTTCATCCCGATAATATGCGATTCGATTCGTGCCACCCATCGATTCGAGATACACGCGCAAATCACGAATCACCAATGTTTCAAACAAATCTCATACTGAATCAGAGACAATAGTGATGACGCTCTCAGCTTATCCAGCACAACTCATTGCACATCATTTGATAGGGATTGCTGCGAGAGCTGCATCTTTAGGTCATCGACTTTTAATTCCAAACGTCTGATATAAAGCGCCTGTCGACGGATAATCAAATCACGCATATCATTTCCACCGGTTCCAGGGTTACCTTCATTCGTGCGACTGGAAGTAACCTCAGAATCGGGGAGATTCACTCTGTCTACCGTGCCTGGATCTTCTATTCGTATTGTCTTCCTCCAACGATGCATGCACCGTTCAATACGCTTTTCGCCTATCAACTCAGGACCGAGCCCCGCTTCGCGGAACAGCACAGTGGGAGATTCACCATTTTCAGCGCTCGAAACGCATTCACGCTTGAACCACTCTGCATATCGGATACGTGAACCAGTAATACTTATGACCGCAGGCAGCGAAGCCAGATATTGTGCTTGTTCCGGAGAGAATCGTTCGTCGCTCATGCTTACTTTTTTCACTTCATCGTGCAATCATCTGTATGGGATTTGCCGGCCGAATTGACGTCCCGTATGCGGCGTCTCATGCGCAATCTGATCAAAATGAACGTAACAAGTAACATGAGCCCCGCTGCCGCGGCAATACTGCCTACGGCGGCACCCGTACGACCAATAAGGCCAGGATTGCCCGGCTCCTCGCTCGGGTTATTTTCGGGCGGGACAACAGGAGTTCCAGTGCTAAATTTCGGCTCTACTGTGATGTTGAGATCAGCGGATGTGTCTCCACTGCCAGGAATCGAGATGAGGAACGGATCACAGTCGTATGCCTTGTTGGCTTTCGCCGAATCCGTGCGGGAGACCAGATATAGGCCAAGCGGTAGGTTCTGGAAAGTAAGTTGGCCAGCTGCATTGGTGGTGCCGGAATGCTGGTATAGCTTGTTTTTCGCCGCGTGTGCAGCCAGCTTCTTGGCGGCATCGTGATATTCGCTCGATGTCAGGCGTTCCCAATCGGCAGTGAGACCGGAAAAATCACTGACGGTTTTATATGAGGAAACGCTACCATCATTGTTCGTTGTGACGGTGGCGACGCGCACGATGGCATAAGTATCGCCGGCAAGTGATTTGGGCGAAGCCGTGTCTCGGCCCCATACGGCATTGATGGTGAGAGTGCCGAAGGAATCAGCTTGCGCGTATGGCACCATGAAGCCGAAAGACACAAGACCAGTGAGGATGATAGTAATGGCGGCGGCAATCATGGCAGCAATGCGCGCCGCACCATATTCGCTTCCGCTATGCAGGTCTAACATGTCTGCCCGGTCCTTTTCGCCGTGATGAATGTGATTGATTATTTGTATTGGCTGTCTGAGGAGGCAAGTCACCGTCCGGCTCGATGGCTGCGGAGTCAGAATCACCGGATGCGACCTTGGCGCTCCCACTCTGCCGGCGTCGCCGCTCATGCCGCTGCCATAAATGCCATGCGATGAGCAAGGCAATCAGTGCAAGAGACGGCAACAAATACTGCAGCGGAATGTCCACGTGGAATGTGGATTTGGCGTCATTCTGCTGCTGTGGTGTGTATGGAATACGATGACCGCGCACCAGCAGCCGATGCGTGTTGACCGCATACGGTGTGCAGGTGATGAGCGTGACCAAATCCTTGCCGGGCTCAATCGCCAGTTGTTTGGTATCGGTCGGCAGAACGGTAGTGATCTTATCGACCTGATACGCATACGTGTCTTTAAGTATTGTGATGTAGAACTTGTCGCCTTTTTTCATAAGGTTCAAGTCCGTGAACAGTTTTGCCGTGGGCAAGCCCCGGTGGCCAGACAGCGCCGCATGAGTGGACGCGCCACCAACTGGCAGTGAGGTCTGTTCGAGATGTCCGATGCCGGATTGCAACACTTTCTCGGAAGTGCCGTGATAAATCGGCAAGGTCTCCTCGAGCTTAGGCACAGTGATGTATCCCATCATGCCGTCGCCGGCGAGGTTGAGGAGCTTCATGTACTCGGCGTCGGTGGCTTCGGTGTTCACCGCTCCGGTGAGGGCGCTGGTGGTGCCGGAGCTTTCCTCGGCGAGTCTGGTGTTGTAGGCGTGCGCGGCGTCGATCATGCTGCGGTATTCCTCGTCGGAGAGTGCCTCGACGGCCGCGTCGTAGTTGCTGACGACGCGCGAGGCGTTCTTCATGACGAGGAAGTTGCTGATCGTCGGGTAGAACAGGACGAGCAGTCCGATCACGATGACCAGCAACGGCGCGAGGCCGCGCAGCTTCTTAACCATGGATCTCCTTGGTGGGGCTTCCCCGGTCAGGGAAGGCCGGCGCCCCGGTCCCCTTGACGCGGGTCAGGGGAACCGGGGGTCAGTGGCGGTCTCAGGCCGCGTGACGGGACTTGCGGTTGGACTTGACGTACCAGGTCGCGCCGAGGGCCACGATGGCCACGCCGAACACGGTGAACAGCACGGTGCCCATGCCGCCGGTCTCGGGGAGGGTGACGCCCTTGTTGTTCTCGACGGTGATGACCGGGACGGTGGTGCCCTGCGCGTTGGCGTTGTTTACCTTCCAGGACTCCAGGATGCCGGTGTTCTCGTCGTACGTGGCGGAGATGGTGACCGTGATCGGATCCTTCAGCAGGTTATAGCCTGTCGGAGCCTTGATCTCCTTCACCTTGTAGGTGCCTTCCTTGAGACCGGTGAACTGCAGCTTGCCGTTATTGTCGGTGACCACAGTCTTGTCATCGGCGACGGTTTCCGTTCCCTTGGCCGGGCGGAACACACCATCGGAGACCTTCACAAGATTGATCTTGGTGCCGTTCTCGCGCTGCAGTTCGAACTGGGCGCCCTTCAGCTTATCGTTGTGGTCGACCGCGTTGACCTTCTCGATGTCGAAGTTGAAGGTGTAGGTGTAGGTCTTGTCTTCCTTGGTGGTGCCGGTGCCGTTAGAGGCCGGGTCGTTGCTGTACTCGATCTTCGCGTCGTTCTGGTTGCCGGTGGAACCGACCTCGGCGTCCTTGTTCAGGGTGGCGGAGTACTCGACGGTGATGGCCTTGCCGGCGTCATTCTGGTGCAGATTCTTGAAGTTCATCATGTTGACTTCAAGAGCGGTCTTACCAGTATCGGAGTCCGTGGTGTACGTAGCGGTGTAGTCGAGGTCCTTGGTCAGCGTGGTATCGCCGATCTTGACGGTCGGAGCGAACGTGCCGCCCTCGGCGGTGCCGTTCAGAGTAAGGCCCTTGGACAGGGTATCGGTGAACTTGAAAGTGTAGCCGTTGATGTACTCGGTCATGTCCGGCACGGTGGAGGCGAGCTTGAAGTCCACGGTGTCGCCGATCTCGACGCTGTTGTGCTTCTTGTCGTCGGTGCCGTTCTTGACGGTCTTCTGGATGGTCGGGTAGGTGCTCTTGAGGTCCTGCTCGACGGCGGTGCTGTTCAGCACATTGAGCAGGATGGCATCGGTGCCACGCTTGTCACTGGTATCGGTGGAACCGGCCTTCGGGCTGACGAGGTAGGAACCGTAGGCCAGATCGGTGAACGTCGCCGTGTACTTACCGTCCACGGCAATCTTGGCCGCGCTCTCGGTCTTAATGGTCAGGCCGGTCTGGGTCTTCGCCCAATCGGAGGCCTTCTTGGCGAACGGGACGACCTGGGTCTTCCCGTCCTTGAGGCCGGAGACGTAGTCATAGGCCCTTTGGGCGACGTTGTCGACGGTGGTGTCATCGCCAAGGTTGAACTCAGTCTTGTTCGAGATGAAGAACTGGTTCCACTCGGAGTTCAGCGTGAAGCCGCCGTTGTCGGCGGTTCCGGCGTTGACGGCATCCAGATCGTAGGAGAACATCTGGTAGGCCTTGATTTCCTTGCCGGCGAACTCGGCGTTGGTGCTGCTCACCTTGATGCTGCCGTTGGCTTCCTGAGCGTTGGCGGTGGTGGCGCCGAGGCCGGCGACGCCGAGCATCGTGGCGGCTGCGAGGACGCCCGCCGCTACTTTCCTGACTAGTGACTTCATCACTGTTCCTTTCTCTGTACTGCATCGGTCCCGGTCGGGGCCGGTTCGAGTTGGTTACATTGGTTGCCCCGCCGCCGTGCGACGGCGGGAAGTCTGGTTATCGGGTGTGCCGACCGCGTTTGCGGCCGACCGGCAGCGCGGTTCCCGCGCCCGCTCCCCCGGCCGCGGCCGGTTCCATGCGGTTGGCGCGCAGGTACCATGCGGTGCCGAGGGCGAGCATGAGCACGCCGAGCATGACGAACAGGAGCGTGCCGTTGCCGCCGGTCTCGGGCAGGGGCGAGAAGTTCGTGACGGTGACCACATACTTGCCGTCCTTGTCCGTGCCGTACTTGACGGACACCGAGTAGCCGGCCTCGGCCGGGGTCTTCGTCTCGGCGTTGCCGTCCGTGTCGCCGGAGGCGTAGGTCATGTTGAGCTCCTTGACGGTGTACGTGTAGTAGCGCGTCACGTCCTCGCCGTTCGGGCCGGAACCCTTATCAACGAAGGCGACCGGCAGGCCGGTGAGCTTCGTGCGCCACGTGTCGCTCCACGCGGAGCCGTTCTCCTTGGCGGTCATGGTCACCGTGAACGGGTTGGCCCGCTCCTCGGTGGCGCAGTCGTCCTTGAAGCATTCGAGCTTCCCGGCCTTGACCTGTTCGCCCGCCGCATTCGTGTACGTGGCGGTTACCTCGAGGGTGATGGCGTCGGGGCGTTCCAGCTGGCCGTTGCGCCACACCTTCTGCAGGGTGAGGTCCACGGTCTTGCAACCGTCCTTGCCGCACGGGTCCTGACCGTCGTCCGGTTCGGGGGTGAGTCCGCCGTTGTTGTCGGATACGGGCACGTCAAGCATGAGCACGGCCTTGGCCGGGGACTGGTAGGCATCGAGCTTTGTGCTGCTGCCATCAGCCACAGTCACGGCATCCTTGATGCCAACCCATGTGGTACCAGCGTCGCCGGATGCGGAGCTGTGCACAGCGCTGCTGTCGTATGTGTTGACCACGTCGAACAGCTTCACTTCCCAACGATCGAGTCCGGTGTTCAGCGCATCGTCTGCCGTGTTCTTCTGCGAGAAGATCTTGTTGCCGTCCTGTGCGGAGGTGCGGGCCTCACTAGCGTTCGCGGCCGCCTTGCGGTAAATGCGATAGGTGTTGTATGCCTTGTCGCCGTTGCCGTCATCGACCGGTCCGAGGATGTCGCTCATGGTGTTGAAGTCCCATACGGACTTGAGTTTGGTGTTCGAGAACGGGTCGACCAGTCCGCTGGCACCGCGGATCGTGTCGGCGTAGACCATGTGGTCGTCTGCCAGCACGCCCTCGTCGTTCAGTCCGGCGAAGCCGCCCGTGTAGCCTGTGGAAAGATCCTTCACACCGTCGGTATCCTGAGTTGCCCCTCCGCCGAACACGTCATAGCCATTGGCGATGCCCGTTACGGTGGACTGTTCCACGCGAGTACGGTTGCCCTTGATGAGCTGGACGGTCAGGTTGCTGCCCGAACCATCCATATCAATGCCGTCTTTGCTGCAAGGCAGTTTGATGACACTATCGCCGATGGTGACGATCGCCACGTCGGTCTGCTGCTGGTTTTCGGCGTCGGCCTTGGACAGGGCGACGCTCACCTTCAGCCCGAACAGGTTCACGTACAGCACATTGCCTTCCGAGAGCACCTTGAGGTCGAATACCTTGCCGAAGATAGCCGGGAACCACTTGCCCAAGTCAATAACGTCGACCTGTTCCACCTTGTCGAGGTATAGGAGCTTGACCAGCGCGTTCACCACTTGCAGGAGCAGTTCCACGAGTACCGAGTTGACCTGCGTATCGACCAGATAGGCGCGGCTGGTTTCGCCGACGAATCCGCCGGCGATCTCGCCGCTGGTGACCTTCTTGAGATTGTCAGACGTGCAGCCCTTTACTCGGGCCAGGTCCGCGTAGCCGACGAATCCGCCCGCGACCTCGCGTCCAGTGGCCTTGTCGGTGGCTTTGCCGTAATCGTCGCCATGGTGTGTGGCGGTGACGGTGTAGCCGTCCGGAATGCCGGTGACATGTGAATCGCCAACGTGCGAGCCCCAGATGTCAAGTACGCCGGCCGTGGCACCGAGCAGATTGAGCGCATCCGTGCCGAGTTGTGCGTTGTCGGCAGCGACCGTGCCGGATTTGCCAAGATGCCCGATGAAGCCGCCCACGTAGTTCACGCCGGTCACACTGTTGAGGTTGGTGACCGCGGACTGCTTGACAGAGCCATTGATCAGTCCACCGCCGAAGCCACCGGCCGCACCGGTGTAACGCTTCGAGTCAAGCATGCCCTTTGTGGTGGAATCATGGGCGACAATCTGGATGCCGTCGCTCACGCCGTTGACCTGACCGTCGTAGATGAAGGTGCGGAACGCTTCGAGCACACCCACGTTGCCGACCTTGAGCAGTTTGAGCAGCAGGTTGGTGTTCTGGTCCTTGCCAGCTTCGCCGCCGCCGACGGAGGCGACGCTGGACACATCGGCAAGGCCGAAGAAGCCGCCCGCGTATTGTCCACTTTCAACGGCGCGCAACCCGGTGACTGTAAGCGCGGCTGAGTCCTTGGCAGTATCCACTTCACTGCCGGTGCCCTTGGCGGAATCCTTGTCACCGAGGATCGCGGCCTGCAGCGAGCCGGCGAAACCGCCGGCGTTCAGGGCATACTTGGTTGTGGTATTACCCTTATCGTCCTTGCTCTCATATGCGCCGTCGACCGTGTATCCCCATGCCGGGTCATCCGAGCTCACATGCGCACCGCGAATCGTCGTAACCGTGGCCTGCAATACGCTGACCAGACTTGCCGGGTTCGATACCAGCGAGTCGAGGATTCCTTGTAGGAATCCCTCGGATGCATTGGTATCCACATCTGCGACCGCACCGGCAGTGGCCACGCCGATGAATCCGCCGACATTGTTGCGTCCTTCCACCTTGCGCAGGTTGGAGACGTTGGCACCGGCAGCGGTGACACCATCAGCAAGCTTCTGGCCGTTCTGATCAAGATCGCCCCAGATCTGGCCGCCAACCGCGAGACCCACGTAACCACCGGCATTGCCGGTGCCGTGCGTGATGTCTTCGCCGGCGGCCGTGATTTTCATACCCTTGCGGTAGCCGGCCACGCTCGAGGATTTGATGACAGGCACGAATACCTGTGCCACGTCGAGCATCTGACCCAGATCAAGTTTGATGCCTTTGTCTCCGAATAGTTGGATGGAGCCGAACGAGGATGCCGAGCCGGATTCCATCGTGCCTGCATAACCGCCTGCCGCACGCATGGCAGAGACGGTCTTGACATCCATCGACTGGCCATCGGTGATCGTGCCGGTGCGCATCAGACCGACGTGTCCGCCGGCGACGCCGGAATCATGCAAGTTCGCGCCAGTCCGATACTCCGCACGTCCTGCGACGACGTTGAATCCGAAGATGTAGGATTCGAGGAACTTGTCCAGGGAATCCTGGTCGGTAACAGAGCCCGCACCATCAGCCGTGGTCACATCGGTGAATTCCTTGCCATACGCACCGTACTTGCCGATGTTGTCGACCCACGTCTTCCACTGGTCGTAGCTCATATTGCGCAGCGGACCGGTGACCTTCGTGTGCTCCTCGGTCGGGTAGACCACGGACAGCACGCCAGCGAGGTTGCCGGCCTTGATGAGACCGCCGAGCAAGGAGAGCGAACCGCCTTGAGCGGTATCGGCCGCTTCCATGAAGCCGGTGTAGCCGCCGGCGATTTCGGCACCGTATACGCTGCGGATGCGCGCGGCATAGGCTACGCGTTGCGGCCCGTTGTATTTGCCGTCGGTGTTCTCCTGCTTCCATGCTGCGGTGTTGTTGCCCCAGATATGGCCGCCGCGGTTACGTCCCGCATAGCCGCCGGCCATGCCGCGGCGTGTGGTCGTATCCGATGCCGCCTGTGCGCGCACCGCGCCGCCGCACACTGTGGCATCGGTCGAGCTGTTGCGAATCGTCGGCACGAAGTCCTGCACGAGCGAGAGCAGGTTGTCGAGGTTGACGAGCTTCTTGAGCACGCTGCCGTCGCCGAGTACGTTTGCCACGGCTCCCGGCTGCATGGTGCCCACGTAGCCGCCGGCCGAAACCTGGCCGATGATGTATACGAACTCATGCGAGCTCGAGTCCTGAATATGGCCGCCTTCGATGTCTCCGGCGAAGCCGCCGGCCATACCCAGTGGATCGGGCTTGTTGTTGGCGTTCCTATGGTCTGCCGTGCCGGCCAGCACGGAGTATCCGCCGATGCCGCCGGTCACATCGGAATGTTCAATCGTCGAGACGACGACATCCAGCACACTGAGTACATCGTTGAGATTGACGTTCTGGCCGAGCAGGCTCAGGCCGCCGCCCACGGCCGCCGCCGAGCCGATGTCCATTTTGCCGATGTAGCCGCCGGCATACCGAGCGGCGGTGACTGCATACGAGCTGTCTTTGCTCAGATAGGTGTCGTCGATGGATCCGGTGGTTTCCAGATTCTTCGGTGCCTTGACATCAGTACGGCGCAGTTGGGTCACACTGGAATGGGACACCTGCACACCGGAACCGTATCCAATGTAGCCGCCGGCGGAACCGGATTGCGTATCGGACTGATCAAATCGGGTGGCGGAAACGGTGAAGCCGGGATCATCCGGGTCGGAAATCTTGTTGCCGCTGGTGGTCTCCACGGTGGTGGCATCGGAATGCACACCCGCGTAGGAGATGAACGGCACATAGCCCTGCACCACCTGCAACAGGTTGGCGAGATCCACCGTACCGAATTTGCCGAGCAAACTCAGGCCGCCGTTGCCAGCCGAAGCGAGCGCGCCGGAAACGACCTTGCCGCCGAAACCACCTGCGTATGCGCCGCCGGTCACATGGTCAAGGTTGACAACGGCCACGGGGTTGGCTTGAACGCGGGACTGCACGTCTGCCAGCGTTGAGTCGTTCTCGAGATCGGTTTCGGAGAACTGGTTGACCTTGCCGCTTTGGAAGTTTCCCGCATAGCCGCCCGCGATATCACCTTCGACGTAACCGCCGTTGACGTACGTCACGGTGGTATACGTATAGCTTGGAATCAGATACGGCATGGCACCGAGCAGGTCGTTCACGGACAGCAGTCCGCCCTTGATGAGGTTGTCCAACACGCTGGAATCATCGGCGTTGCTAAGTGCGTCGGCGAGGCCGCCGGTGGTGGAGAAGCCCACGAAACCACCCGCGATGCCATCGGACGTGCTGGTATCGGCTGTGACCGATTTGAGGTTTGTCACATGGCTTTCCCGGGTCTTGGTGCTGTTGGCCTGACCATAGAAACCGCCCGCAGCGTAATCGGTGGTCTCGTTGTTCTCGTTCTTGCCGGTCGCCTTGACCGTGAATCCGTTGGCGATGCCGTTCACATTCGATGCAGTGACTGCAACCGAAGAATATTGGGCAACCGATAGCAGACCGGAAAGCTTGATAAGCCCAAGCACATTGAGCCCGCCGGCACCAACGGCGTCGCCTGGTCCAGAGAAGCCAATAAAACCGCCGGCTTCTCCCCTGGCCGAGACCGTGGCCAGATTGGTAAGGTTCGTGTTGGCCACGTCGCCGCCGGTGGCGCATCCGATGGCACCGCCCGCATAGTATGAGCCAGCCGTCACTGTCAAGCCGGATGCCGGGGCAGCAACAGTCACGTTCTCCACGGTGAACGGGGCAAACTGGTCGAACTTCTTGAGCGTGGCAATATCGCCAATTTTCACCACACTGTTGAGCAACCCAGCTACCGTTGTCGGTTGCAGATTGCCGGCGATGCCACCCGCGTAGGAGCCCGTGGCCGTGACCGATTCAAGACCTTCTATGGTGGTGGAACGCTGCTGTGGGAAGTCACGAGGATTGTTGTACTTCCAGAACCAGAATGTGAGATTTTGAAGGCGGTTCCGCGAGGAATCACCGATCACCGTACCCGAACCTTCGCCCACAAGTCCGCCCGCGTAATCACCGCCGGCAGCAACTGTGAGGGAACCCTTCATCTGCGTGCCGAGAATCACGGAGGGATTCACACCGACGATGGATAGCAGTGCTCCTGCACCGTTATCGCTGTCGCTCAGCAATTTAGTCACAGCCTTGGTGAGCTGTTTCAACAGCGATGCATTCGTGGTATCGTCCGTGCCGAGTTCCAGGCCCCATCCCACGGAGGCGAATCCGGTGAATCCTCCGGCGTGGGATTTATCAGTAGACACGGCAGCCGTGGCTGAAATCGTATTATTGACCGCGTAGGCATTGGCCATCGCGCCGCTAAATCCACCGGCATAGTCCGTGGCAGATACAGTGACCTTGCCATCGCCGTCGACGGTCAGGTTGCTGTTCTCGATGAGGCTCTGCGGACGCAGCGCAGACAGCAAATCAATACCAAGCGAATTGAGCAGACCACCCACGTTGCCGTTGCGGCTTACTCCGGCAAAACCACCGGCATATTGCGTTGCCCACACGGTGAAACCGTTCGTGCTCGTCACCGAAGAGTTCTCAATGATTGCACCAATCTGCGCACCGACAAAGCCGCCGGCCTGCGGGTTGTCCTTGTTGCCGATCACCACGTTCTCTTTGAACCCGTTCACCGAACTATTCGAGATAACCGGGTTGTAGTAGCCAACCGGAACCAAGGCATTCAGCCCGAGCGTGCCGGACAGCAACCAGTCCACCAAATCGCCCAGCCCGAGGAACGGGATGACACCCAAGATCTTCGAGAGTACATTGGTGAGCGCTCCTACGATCTTGGAGACTGCATCGTATCGGGTTGCGCCCTCAACATATCCCACGAAACCACCGGTCATACGGCTTACGCTAGATACCGAAACATCTGCCACCTCGCAGTCCGTAACCTTGGTGTCCCCGTAGATACGGCCGGCAAATGCACCCGTGGCGAGGTTGGAAGGATTGTCTTTGTGCAGGGTGAGCAGACCTCGAAGATTGAGGTCAAGATTTACTTGTCCGAATGTCAGCAGTTTCAACGCCTTAAGCAGAAGATCCAAAAGTCCACCCACTGCCGAAGTGAGTGCGCTGAGCAAGGTCGGCGGAATATACGATTCACTCGTATGATTCGTCACCGACACATCCTGCAGCTTGAGGTTCGACACCACGGCCGTACCGGCGCTGCCCAGACTGTTGCTGTTCATCACGGTCTTGTTCGTGATCGAGGCGAAGAAGCCGATGCCCTGCTGCTTGCTGACATCCAGCTGGTCGCCTTTGACATTAGAGACCATATCTTTCTGATTGACGACCACATGGCTGATGACCGGCCGAGCTGCGGTAGCGTGAACCACGCTTGCGCCATCGGCACCAACAGCCTTCCACAGGCTGGCTTCGGTGTCGCCGTCATTGGAGACCGCACCGAGCATAGTGCCGGAGAACATGAGCGGAGTCCACTCGGTGTTGTTGGTATCTGCCGCGTTCTTGGACAGGTCGATGTCACGGAAGATCAGGTAGTTGGCGTCTGCGGAATAGGTCAGGCCGGTGTTGGCAGCGGAGTAGTCCGTTTGCGTGCCATCAGCACCCACGCCGTAATACTTGGTGCGGGTCCTGTTGACGCTTAACGCCGTGCATGCCAGCAGTGGACTGTCGTGGTCGGAGGCATCAGTATCGCGCAAAATATCTGAATCGGAGAGATCGGCGTCACCGGCGTATTCGGAAGACGGCGTGCCGTCCACCCACTGATAATTGAGGGCTCCTTGCTGCATGCAAGTCTGCGTGACCTTGTTGATGCGGCCAATAACCTTCTTGCCAGAACCAATCGCACGCAGCTGCTGCTCGTTACCAATCAGGATGTAGGTCTTGCCGTTGATCTCCTTGGTGACCTGACCCTCAAAGTCACGGCCGCCAAGCGCCGTCGCGGCGACCTGCACATCGGCCTTCGCCGGCGATTGATCCGTCGCATTTGAGGAATCGTTCTTGGCATCTTGAGAAGAAGCATCGTTTGGAGCCTGCGTTTGGGCTCCATCATTAGCGGAATTGCCAGCGGCAGCTTCTGCTGAGTCGTCCGCCTTATTGTCTGTCGCACCATTTGAGGATTCGGAAGAATCACCAGTAGTAGAAGATGAAGGAGATGAATCCTGCTGTGCGTCTTGATTCGTTTCGGAAGGTGTTGGCGCACCGTTTGATGTATTAGCCTCTTCTGACGTCTTATCGTCAACGTTGACATTGCGAGCAGAAGGAGCAGCTACGACAGTATTACCCCCCCCCTCAGAAATTACGGCGTTAGGAGAGCTACTCACATCGTCTATATTCTGAGCATATGCTGCAGGCACCATGCACACGATGGACAAGGAAACAGCAATAACCGAAGCAAGGCAACGCTTCAAAGACAGGCACTGCCGTCCAGATTCCCGTTCTGTTCCTCCGTTAAACCCGCAACGGACGAACTTCAATTCCGAGCTCATTGTTTCCTCTCATAGATTCGCAACCCCCTTTCGGGAGGTTACTGCATACAACTATACGGAAGAGGTTGACAAAAGAACAAAAAACGTTCATTTGCTGGGGCCGGTTAGCGTATGTCTTTCTGAGCAAAAAGAAAAAGCCCCGCAGCTATGCAGGGCTTTTCCAACGAGGTCATGAGAGAGGAAGAGAACGACCCCGTTTAATGGTTGACGAAGCTTTAGGACCTCGCCAAATCACTCATCATTCCGCATTTTCAAGTTTACGCCAATCTCACTTTCAAGTTTACGCCAATCTCGCTTTCGATTTTACGCCGACAGCACTGCTGACGATTACACTTTCGATATTGAGAAATCACAGGAAAGCAGCAAAAGGTCATAAGAAAAACCGCCCGGGAAAGGAGGAAGACCGGGCGGGTTGAGGAAGGGAAGAAAAGGAGGTCAGTTATGGATTACTTGGCGACCTCCTTGGAGTCCTTGTTCTTCGGCATAACCCAGAACTTGAGCAGCGGGTAGCTCACGATCACGGCGAGCAGGGTGTTGACCACGGAAGCGATGGTGCCAGCAATGCCAGCGCCCATGCCCCAACCCTGGCACAGACCGGTCACATAGCCCGGCAGCACAAGGTTCACAACCACGATGATCACAGCGAGGATCACGTACTTCCAAGCGGCATCCTTGAAGCTGGAGTCAGACTTGAACACCCACTTCATCTGCACGAAGAAGTTCACCACCTGGGCGAGCGCCTCGGCAAGCAGGAAGGTGAGGAAGCCGCCCAGACCGTTGCCCTGAGTGTCGTAGTTGAAGATCAGGAAGTGGAACGGCTGCGTCAGGCCCATGCCGCTGATGAAGATGGCGGTGCCGATCCACGTCACCACGAAACGGGTGATGGTGGAGATGTTCGACAGCACGTTGAACAGGATGAACTCCCAGATGTTCGGGTGGTCCTTGATCCACTGGCGGATCGGACCGACCTTCTCAGCCGGCTGCGTTGCGTTGTTATCAGTCATTGTTCAGCTCCTTTGCAGTACGCTTGTTTGCGGATTGGTTGCGGAAGAAGCCGGCGATGACGCCGCCCAATCCGCGGAAGGTGTGTCCGTTGGCGATTTTGACGATGGCGTCGACCATCGCGGAATCGACCATGCCTTGGGTCATCTTGCTCATGGCTCGAGGAGGCATGTTCAGGATGAACAGGGTGTTGAGGTCCGGAGCGCCGGTCTTCTGACGAATCTTGGCTTCCTGCTTGGTGAGCGTCTTGGCGACGGTACGTGCCACGAAGCCCTTGGAATCCACCCACGACATGATCGGATCGTTCACGCCGAACGTCACCGGCTTGCCCGGTGCCACAACCTCATGGCCGAACAGCACGGCCATTTCGGCGTCGGTCACTTCCTTGACGTGGCCGCTGAGATAATGGCCGAGCGCAGTATCCGCGGCAACCGGATTGACATCGCCTGCGACGGTGTGCGGAATCGTAAGCGGCAGGTGTTCGGCGTTGTCGCCCACCATCAGCGTCCACTCGCCGGTTTCCGTCTTCCATTCGTTGCTGGCAACGTCGAAGTGACGGAAGGTGTAACGGTCGAAATCGATGTGCACGCTCTTGCTTTCGTGTGCGGCAAGCGAAACCTTGGCGAAGCCCTTGAGCTCGCGATCCGGACGCAACACACCACCCTGCGGACCGCGCACGTACAGCTGTACAACGGTCGAACCGGCAACATCGGAATCGTTGCTGACCATCACGTCAATGCCGTTCTCACCAGCAGTGGCGGCACTGTAGGTGAACGTGGAGTAGCTCAAGCCGTAACCGAACGGGAAGCGCACGGGCACACCGGCGGTCTCGTAATAACGGTAGCCAACGAACGGGCCTTCGCGATAGATCGCATCGCGACCAATCGCCGGATACCAACCGGAGCTCGGGCAATCCTCGTAATGCATCGGCCAGGTTTCAGCCAAGTGGCCGGACGGATTGATCTCACCGGTCAGCGCGCGCACGGTCGCGGAAGCGCCGGCCTGACCCGACAGACCCACGTAAAGCACTGCGGCAACGTCGTCAATCCACGGCAGTTCCACCGGAGAGCCGGCGACAAGCACGACCACGATCGGCTTGCCCGCGCCCTTCAGCGCTTCGACCAGATCGTTCTGCACCTGCGGAATCGCCATGGTGGAACGGTCAAGGCCTTCGGATTCGCTGCGTTCGTCAAGACCGACGACTGCAAGCACCACATCAACGCTTTCCTTGCCAGCCAGCGCGACTGCGTCTTCCACGAGCACGCGGTCAGCCTTGCCCTGGCGGTCATAGCCCTGCTCATAGCCGGCAAGCACGAGGCCTTCGGCGTTCTTGACCTCTTCAAGAATGTTCTCTTCCTTGGTGGCGTTCACCTTGGAGGAGCCGGAACCCTGATAACGTGCGGTTGCGGCCATATCGCCGATCACCGCCACGCGGGTGCCGGCCTTGAATGGCAGGGTCGCGTTATCGTTCTTCAACAGCACACTGGAGCCTTCGGCCACCTTGCGTGCCACGTCGTGATGCGCTGCTGCGATATCGTCTTTGAGCAGATCGTTACGTCCAACACCGACCAGCTTGGTCGCTGCCGCGATTTTTGCGACTTCTGCGGCACGCGCGTTGATATCGGCTTCAGACAGGGTTCCCGCCTTGACCGCGCCTTCCAGCTCACGCGCGGAAGTGAAGCCCGGAGACGGCATTTCCAGCGATCCGCCTGCCTTGACTGCTGCGACCGCGGAGTTGGATCCGCCCCAGTCGGAGACGACCATGCCGTCGAAGCCCCATTCGTCGCGCAGAATCTCCTGGAGCAAATGCTTGTTTTCGTGCGCGTAGACGCCGTTGATCTCGTTGTAGGAGGTCATGATGGTCAGCGGCTTGGCTTCACGCACTGCGATTTCGAAACCGGTCAGATACAGTTCGCGCATGGTACGCTCATCGACCACGGAGTTGCTGGCCTGGCGGCGCAGCTCCTGGCTGTTGACCGCGAAATGCT
>ERZ839741.1938-NODE-1938-length-20561-cov-5.897493_pt1 | contig 20561 bp, 24 predicted proteins | sample MGYA00519880_ERZ839741 | MGnify/ENA primary metagenome ERZ839741 (study PRJEB31850, sample SAMEA3708851) | human gut metagenome | biome: human gut; feature: human-associated habitat; material: faeces | place: China | collected 2014 ...
GCTTGTCGGTCATCCTCACCACCTCTCTCGTTGTCAGGGTACAAAAAAGCCGCCCTGAGCGGATGCTCAGAACGGCAGTTGTAATCAGGAAAAGCCCGGCCGGTGCAAAAAAGCTGTTAAGCAGCAAAAGGAGAAATCCGTATCAAGAGGAGGAAAACAAACCTCCGGTCGGGCCGCCAGCACGAAGGGAGTAAGGATGCCTTTCCTGCTGGGCTTTGCAGCATAGAGTATAGCACACTTGAACTAGTGCTTTTTAGTGCGTCATGGGTCTGTGTCCAGAAGTTGCACCGCTTTTTTGTGTCGTCGGAGGACCCAACTGACATCGAGGGAGAGCCGGTCAGCGATCAGCTCCCACTTGTGCCCACAGATATATCTCCGGTACAGAATCGTGAAGTCAAGCTCATCATCCAGCTGCTGTAGCGCAAAGATGATTTCTTTGCGAATGCGGGTGCTTTCCTCACACTGGGCTTTGTAAGCGCCCCGGGCTTCGTCGATGCGTTCTACTGCACGGGGCAATGTTTGGCCGTCTCCTCCGCCGCCCGGCACAGCGGAAAGGCACTGGGTCATGTTGGAAGCGTCTGTTTTCAGCGTGTCCAGCTCATCCAGCCGCAGCTGTTCGAGCCGCTTCGCTTGCTGATACCTTCTCAACCAGGCCTTCTTCTCTTCGTAGGTCATCCCCACACCTCCACACGCACGAACACACCGCAAGGGTCCGACCAGAACTTCTCCACGATCTCGCTGCACACCTGGGCATCATCGTGCCAGAAGTGCAGGCGGGTCATCTCGTCCTTGAGGGCCTTTTCCAGATTGTCGGTGTCAGGTTTGGAGGTGCGCCAGCTGCCGTCCGGGCGGCCCTCGGTGGAAAAGCACCACTTGACCACCAGCCGCACCGGCGTTCCGGCGGGCACGGGCTGTTCCGGCGCATGGGGTGCCAGATAGGCGTGGAGCTTGGAGCGGGCGGCTTTCAGTTCGGCGCTGTCGTGGAGCACGGCACAGGGCTTGCCGCCCTTCATGTAAGCGTGCAGCTCCTTGGCGTTGTGGGTGGTGGTGGGCGGCTTCATGGGCAGGAAGAATTGAGCAATGGGCAAAAATTGCACGTTCGTTTCACCTCGTTCTTTTTTTTTTTTTGTTCGGCCAACGTGATGGGGAGGGTTCCCCGGAGGGATGGGGGCTGTGTTCGCCCCATCCTCTGGGAGACCCCATCACACATGCTGCAGTTATAGCTATTATATATAGGCTATTTTGCACTGCAAAATTTGCAGTCATAGCGGCTATAACTGCAAAATTGCAGTTTTTGCTGTCGTGCAAAATAGCGGCTATAACTGCATTTTTATAACAAATTGTAATTTTAAAATATACAATTCGTTTAACCTGCGCTGCCGGGCTCCTTGCGTCCGACTTTTTCGCCGTCGATCCAGAACCGCCCGTCATCCTTCAGGCGGGTCTTGACGGTGCGGGGCTTCAGATCCATGTACTCAGCCAGACTGTAAACAGTCACTTCGCCATCCATCATGCAGGCTTCAAAGGCAGTGTCCAGCTCGGCCTTTTTGTCCTTGCTGACTTTGTCCTTATTGCCCCAGCGCTTGGATGCGCCCCGGGTACCCAGTGACTTGTAATCGCTGTCCGGCTGCAGATCCTCCAGCAGGCCGGTGTCCGGCTTGTGGACTGGGTAGTCGAACCAGAGGTTCACAGGGTCGAAGCGGGCGAACTCGCGCAAGGTGCCCTCAATACGCCAGGCGGTCATACTGTCGTTTTTTTTCTGGGCGGCTGCGATCTGGGCATCGATGGCCCGCAAGTCGGCCATGCCAAGGTGTTCTTTGGCTATGGCCAGCATCCGGCTTTTGCTCAGGGCATCGTCCGGGCCGTAGGCATCGGCATGGCCGCGCTTGTCCAGCATGTCCTTGAGCACCCGGCAGGCGGCTTTGTTGTGGAGCTGTTCCAAAATGGCGGCGGTCGGGGTGAGCTCAGTCATATCCAGCATGGCATCCGGGTCACGGGCAAACACGCCGGAGCCGCTGGCGCGGTCCATGCTGCGCTTGCCGCCCTGGGCACCCTTGGAGTGGTGGTGGCAGTAGATCACGGCACAGTCCAGCGCGCGGCAGACGAGGTCAAACTGGTTGCAGAACTTTGCCATCTGGTCGGCGCTGTTCTCGTCGCCGGTGATGACCTTGTAGATGGGGTCCAGAATGACGGCAGTGTAGCCTTTCTTACCCGCCCGGCGGATGAGCTTGGGGGCCAGCTTGTCCATGGGGACGGAAGCACCGCGCAGGTTCCAGATGTCGATGTTCCGCAGGTTCTGCGGGGGCAGGCCGAGGGCGGTGTACACATCCTTGAAGCGGTGCAGGCAGGAGGCCCGATCCAGCTCGAGGTTGATGTACAGCACCTTGCCCTGCGCACAGGAAAAGCGGCCCAGCCAGGGCGTACCCTCGGCAATGGCGATGCACAGCTCGATCAGGGCAAAGCTCTTGCCCGCCTTGCTGGGGCCTGCCAGCAGCATTTTGTGACCCTTGCGCAGCACCCCGGTGATGAGGGCATCGGCCAGCGGCGGCAGGTCATCCCAGTCATCAGCCAGGCTTTCGGTTTCGGGCAGTTCATCGGTCTCGGCTTCCAGCCAGTCCCGCCACTCGTCCCAGCAGCTTTTGCCGATGTTGGTCTCCAGCAGGGTCTGCCGCTGGCTGCCGCGCAGGATGCCGGGCATCCGGGAAAGGCGGCTGGGGTTGCGATTCTGCTGGTCGAGAGTCAGACCATTTTTCTGGCAGGCGGCATAGAGGTAATCCACCCGCTTGCGGTATTCGGTGTAATCCGGGGCATCCACCTTGACGATGGCGTGAACGCTCTTGCCGCCGGAGTAGACCAGAGCGGCACAGGGCAGCTCCAACTGTTTGATGATGGCCTGCTGCCTGCCCAGATCCATGTTGTCGCATTCCACCAGAGCGTAGCGGTAGGCGGTGATGTTGGCATCCTTGCGGCCCGTTCCGTCCACCGGGTTGAAGCAGATCCACGCGCCCACCTCGGGGTCGCAGTCGCCCACCACCTTGCCGATGTCCCCGCCGCAGGTGTCCAGCTCTGCGATGAGCTGGCCTGCGGTGCGGTCCCAGCAGCCTCTGGTGGGACGGCGGCGGTCGTCGGCCATGAAGCTCTCGGTCACATAGGCCACGTGCTCGTCCTGTTCAAAGAGGGCCTGCAGATAGCGCCTGAGCTGGTCGGCAGGGTCCCACTGCTCAGGCAGAGCCAGGTCATGGGATTCCACCCACCGGGGGTCCACCAGCTGCCCCTCCGTTCTGGATGAGCCGGTGGTGAGCTCGTCGCCCCAGTCCAGCGCGTGGCCCGCGGGGCCGCTCCATCCGTGGCTGTAGGCCAGCTGGAAGATGCTGTTTTCCGTGACGGGCTTTGTGCTGCCGTGGAAGCTCTCCCACTTCCGGGCACACTCGCCCTTGTGGTAGCGGCCCCCGTCCCGGGCGCTCCATGCTTCCCAGACGGTGACAGGCAGTCCCGCTTCCTTGAGGCCCATGCCCACCATCGTCCACTCTTCATAAGTCAGGGAGGCCGGGGAAATGAAGTCCAATGCTTCTTTGAGTTCGGTCTCATCATTCATCTGCGTTACCATACATCCCATGCGGGCGTTTCAGGTGGGGTGGGCGGCGTATAGGTGCTTGGGGTAACACCCTTGGGCACGCTCCGCCAGCCCTGGGCCGCAATGCGGTCGATCATGTGTTTGGCCTGCTCAAAACTCCATGTACCCACATGCTGGAAGCCGTATTTCTCCAGACAGCGGATCTGTTTAGGTGTGGTGAGGCCTTCATCCCGGCGCTTGTGCAGCCGGTCCAGCAAAAGGCTGGCCTTGCCTGCCGACTCCACCGCATCCGGCAGAATGCCCAGCTTTTCGAGGGCTGCGGTCTGCTGTTCGGTGGGCGGTCCGGCTTCCCATCCAAAAGCCGGTACATAGCCGGACAGGTCCTCGGCCTGAATACTCATTTCGTATTGGAGCGGGTCCACCAGTTTTGCCTTCTTCCGGCGCTGTTCAGCCAGCTGCTTTGCAAGGGCTTCCTCTCTCTGGGCCACCACGTCCTCGCTGGCCTGGGCGGCGGCTTCCTCGATGTCCTCAGGACAGCCGGTCCCGGCAAGGTTTTCGGTCATCTGACGGGCCACGGCCCTGTCCTCGCACACAAGGTCTGCCGGGCGGCAGAGCTCGTGCTTGTCGGTCATCCACAAAAAGTCGAGGAGCAGCAGGTCGGTCTTGCCCTCGGCCAGACGTGTGCCGCGTCCCACCATCTGGCTGTACAGGCTGCGCACCTTGGTGGGCCGCAGCACCACAACGCAGTCCACACTGGGGCAGTCCCAGCCCTCGGTGAGCAGCATGGAATTGCAGAGCACGTTATACTTCCCGGTATCGAAGTCAGCAAGCACTTCCTTTCGGTCGGCACTCTGGCCGTTGACCTCGGCGGCCCGGAACCCCTGTGCATTCAGCAGATCCCGGAACTTCTGGCTGGTTTTGATGAGGGGAAGGAACACCACCGTCTTGCGGCCTTTGCATCGCTGTGCCATCTCGGCGGCGATCTGCTCCAGATACGGGTCCAGCGCCGTGCCAAGTTCCCCCACGGCGTAGTCGCCACCGCTGAGGGCCACGCCGGAGATGTCCAGTTTCAGGGGAATGGTCTGGGCCATGATCTTGCACAGATAGCCCTCTTTGATGGCATCGGTCAGCTTGTACTCATAGGCCAGGCTGTCGAACACCTCGCCCAGGTTCCGCATGTCGCCGCGGTCAGGGGTGGCGGTCACACCCAGCACCTTTGCACCCTCGAAGTAGTCCAGGATGCGGCGGTAGCCGTCGGTGATGGCGTGGTGGGCCTCGTCAATGATGATGGTGCCGAAGTAGTCCCGGGGAAAGCGTTCCAGCCGAGCGGAGCGCTGCAGGGTCTGCACGCTGCCCACCACCACCCGGAACCAGCTGTTCAGGCAGGTGGACTCTGCCTTTTCCACGGCGCTGACAAGGCCGGTGGAACGCTGGAGCTTGTCAGCTGCCTGTTCCAGCAGTTCGCCACGGTGGGCCAGGATGAGCACCCGGTCCCCGGCACGCACCTGATCGGCGGCAACGGAGGCGAACACGATGGTCTTGCCGGTGCCGGTGGGCAGCACCAGCAGCGTGCACAGACGGCCCTGCTCCCACTGGGCGTGGATGCTGTCCCGGGAGGCCTGCTGATAGGGGCGCAGGGATTGGATGTTCGCCATCAGAATGCCCCCTGTGTCCAGCCCTGAGCGGGTGCGGCCTTAGGTTCCGGCGGCGGCAGGAAGCGAGTGACCTCATTGCTCTGGCCGGTCTTACCTGCGTTGGGGCCGCTCTGCTTGGTGTACTCCCGGATGCCCAGACGGCACCAGCCCCGGGCACCCACCACTTCGTTCCAGCGAGGGCGGAAGGTCTCGCCCCGCTTACACTGGCCGATGCTCTCAAAGAAAGCACCCAGCAGACCCTGAGTCTTGGTGTGCAGATACAGGCGGTCGGTGACGGTGGCATCGCCCTTGGCTCCGCCGAAGATCTTCAGGGTCAGCTTTGCCATGGAGCAGGGCGGGAGCTTGGCACTGCCCTCAAAGCGGGCACGCTCCATGCCGGTGACCTCAAAGGCATAATCGCCCTCGGGCAGGAGAACAAACTCCTGCTGTTCGTTGGTGAATTCGTCGTCCCAGCTCAGGGCGCGGTCGGTGTTCATCTCATTCATAAGTAAAAGCTCCTTTCAAAATCATCAAAACGGCAGGTCACGGCTGTCCAGCACCATCTGCAGCACCTGGGGCCATGCGGCCACCAGACAGCCCTCTACGAAATCGGCGGGGTAATCCCGGATGGGCATATCCTCGGGGAAATAGCCCCGCTTGCCCACCACAGCCTGCAGCTCCTCCGGGGTCACGTTGTTGGCACTCATCAGGGGAGCCAGCTTTTCCGGCACGCCCAGCGCGATCAGATCCGGTGTGAGCAGGGCGGGCGGCACTTCCTCGCGGGGCGGTTCCGGCTGTGCCTGCGGGGTGGGCAGGATGTCGGCATCCGGCTGATGTTTGGGCTGCGGGGCAGGAGCCGGGGCGTGCTGCACCGGCGTCTGGGTAGCTGCCGGTGCGCTGCCGCCGGGCAGGCAGTGGGCAATGCTGGCGTAATCAAAGGGCACCTCCTCCGGCAGGTCAAAGCGGTTCTTGGCGTCCCAGCAGGCGTGGTGGGTGGTGTACAGCACCCGGCGGCCGCCGCTGGCCTTGTTCTTGGCGTTGGGGCCGCTGCCGGCCTTTTCCACCACGGTCTTGTAGTTGGCGAACAACAGCATGTCGCACCATTCCCGCAGCAGCGGGGCCACCTGCTTGGAGGTTTTCATGCTCCAGCGGTCATAGTTGCCCACGGCGTCCGGCTGCTCGAATTTGGTGATGGCCGCGTGGGCCAGCACCACCACGTTGTGCCCGGCGTTGAGCACCTCTTCCAGCGCATCCAGCAGCTTTGCGAACTCTTCCTTGGCGTAGGTGTAGCCCTTGCCGTAACCGAAATCCTCGATGCCGCTCACCTTGGCGCGGGCGCATACGGCCTGAATGCACAGCCGCTCCGCCCAGTCGGCGGTGTCCAGCACCAGCGTACTGCAGGGCACATTGCCCTTGCGCACCTCGGCCACCTCGTCCAGCAGCATGGCCCAGCTGGTGGGCTGGGGCAGGCGGGCCACGTTCAGGCGCTTGGTGCCGCCCTCGGTGTCGATGAACACCGGGTCCGGGAAGTGGGACGCGAAGGTGCTCTTGCCGATGCCCTCCGGCCCGTACAGCACGGTCTTGACCGGCGCAGCCTGCACGCCGGTGGTCACGGAATACTTGCTCATTTAAAACGCTCCTTTCGTCCAGCCTTTGCGAATTGGGGCGGGCTGGGGCTTTTCGGCGGGCGGCTCGGTGCCTTTGACCATGCCGTCCTCGATGATGATCTGGCATTCGCTGCCGGTGGACACGCGGGTGGCAATGGCCTGCAGGCCTTCGGCTTCCAGCCAGGCTGCAAACTCGGTCAGGGTGGTCAGGTCCATCTGCTCCAGCTTGTCCAGCAGCACGAAACCGCAGTCCGGGTTCAGCCGCCGCACAATGGCCGTGGCCACCCGCAGCTGGTCGCTGCCGGACATATCCCGCCAGCGCTTGCCGTTGTAAGTAAGGACGCCGTCCTCCACGCTGAGGCCCGGCAAGGGCAGGTCGGCCCCGTTCAGCAGGGCCATGCGCTCGGCGCGCTTGTCCTCGATCTGGCCGGTCAGCTTGTCGTAGTCGCTGGCGTACTGGGCGGCCTCGTCCTCAGCGCGGGCCTTTTCGAGGTTGGCACGCACCTTGCGGTTGGTCTCCTCGATGTCCCGGATGGACGCTTCCAGTTCGGCGGTGGATTCGTCCTGCAGATCTGCGGCAGAGGTCTGGGCGATTTTTACGTCGGCCTGCATCGTGGTCAGCCGCTGCTTTTCCGTGCTCAACTGAAATTCAAGGTCTGCAATCACTTTTTTCTGCCGTTCAAGCAGATCTGTGAGCTGAGCGAATTGATTGCGCTTGCGCTGGTTCTCGCCGTTGCGGGCAAGGATGTCCTGCTGCTGACGGATGAGGTCGGACGCGCTGACCGGTTCGTCCGGGGCTTCCGGGTAGGAGATCAGTTCTTCGGCAAAGTGCTTTTTCTGGGCGGCCAGCTGGCCGGTGAAGGTGCGCTTGTCGTACAGGCCCTTGATCTCCAGATCTTTGACCTGCAGCTCTGACCCCACGCCGATAATGCGCAGCAGGATGTCGGCTTTTTCCTTGTCGGTGGATTCCATGAAGCGGGGCAGATCGAGGGCCAGCGGCTCCACGAACGCATTGAGCAGCTGCTGACCGCTGCGCCGCCCGGTAGGGTCGGTGACGGTCAGGCTGGCGTTCTTGCCCTTGCGCTCCACGACCACGCCGTTGGACAGGGTGACCTTGAGGTGCGCCGGGGCGACCGCGCCGTCCCGCTGGGCGGCATCCGGGCGGAAACGCTCCCCGCCCAGCGCCCACGCCAGTGCGTCCAGCACGCTGGTCTTGCCCTGATTGTTGTTGCCGCCCACGAGGGTGAGCCCGGTGGGCGACGGCGCAAAGGCCACCGCCTTGATGCGCTTGACGTTTTCGGCTTCCAGAGCCGTGATCTTTACAGACATTTCGTTACCTCCCCTTGAATGCTGCCGATGGTGTGGATGATCTGGTTAGCAAGGGCTTCGCGCTGCTCCTCCGGCAGCTTGCGGAGGGACGGAATCACCATTTTGCCGATGTTCTGGAAAGAACGGTCGGCCAAAAGTACGTTGTCATAGGAGCTGTGGGCATCCTGTTCGCTGCCGGAAGCGGTCTGTTCCAGCTGTGCCCGCAGGTCGGCGGTCATCTCGGCGGCCATTTCCCTGGCCTGACGCTCCACCTCTTCCTTGTCCACCACCGCGGTGATGGGCTTCTTCTTGAGTGCATCATTCTCGGCCTTGAGCTTGTCGCCCCGGAGCTTGGCCGCTTCGGCCACCTGCCGGGAGCCTGCCAGCTGGTTCTCCGCGTCCTTGGCGCGGGCTTCGGCCTTGTCGCGTTCGGCTTCGGCCTTCTGGCGCTGGAGATTGGCGGCAATGCGGCTTTCGTCCGCATCGTGGTAACTCTGCTGGAGCTTGGCGTTCTGCTCGGTCAGACCCTGCACGTCCGCAAGGGCGGCATCCCGCTGGGCTTCGACATCTTGGATGTGGCTTTCCGCCCAGGCAGCCCGATTCTGGGCACCCAGCAGCTTGTCCCGCTCAGCCTCGGCAGCATTGGCGCGGTCCTTTTCGGCCTTGATCTGGGCAAGGGCTTCCTGGTACTCTTTGTAAGTAGTGATGTCCCCGGTAAACACGGCTTGTTTGACCTCTTCCGGGGTGGACGGCTTGGCGGCTGCATACAGCAGCTTCATGGGCTGCACGTCAAAAATTGACTTACCCTCCAGCTGGATGTTGCCGAACTGTTCGGCAACTCTCACCATATTGTCGCCGGTGTCCCGGCTGATGCCGACGGCGGCGCACCACTTGCCCCAGCTGCCTTTGTAGTGATTGGCCGTCAGGTCGTGGGCATGTTTGGCCGCCATGATACGGGCCATGTTGCCGGTGATGAAGGTCTGTGCATCCTGCAACAGCAGGGCGTTGGTCTGGTCATCTGCACCAAAATCAAAGCTGGGAGCGGCGGGCTTGTCCTGTGCCGTCTGGGTTCCGGGCACTTCCGGTTTGTCAACATCCGCAGAGTGAGCGGGAGTTAAATGCTTTTCGCCTTCGGTCTGGTAGCTGTTGCACTCCTGCACGGGATGGCCGCAGCTGTGGCAGTTTCCGAAGCATTCTTCTTTGCACCCGCCACAGGTGCAGGTAGAGCAGATGCAGGGAGCAGGAACACCCGAGGAAGAATCCTCTTCCACTGGGTCGATGGGGGCATTTTTGCAGGGCTTGGCCTCCCTGAGGGCCGTCAGCATCGACTGCGGAAGCTCGTAGTCGTCCATGGGGATGAACTCATCGCCGGTCAGAAACGCTTCCGGGGTCAGATGCTTTTCAGCTGCCTTGGCCTTGTCGAACTTCTGGGCCAGCAGATGGCTTTCCTTCCAGACCCGTGCGGATCCGTCCCAGCGCCAGAAGCGCCCACGGGTATAGGCGTAGTAAACATCGTTGCTGTTCTGGCTGATGATCATACCCGCACCTCCGTGTCCTTCAGGCGGTCCAGCATCTCGGCCTGCAGGCCCTTGCCCATGGGCACAAGGCTGTTGTTCTTCCAGCCGTAGCAGAGGATGGTGCCGTAGATGTTATGGCCGCGATAGATGCGGTTCAGCCCTTTGCCGAGAACGCCGAACAGCAGCACCGCCGGGGTGCGGGGCAGCACCTCCTGCGTGCAGTCGCAGCCCAGCATGGCTTCGATGCCCTGCAGAGTGTCCGGCAGGGCGGTGACCACCGGGGCCTTGCCCGGCTCGATCAGGATCCCTTTCATTGTAAAACCTCCGATTTTGTGATATTATCGGGGTGATGTGATTGGCGAATCCATCATCCCTTGCAGCTTGTCGGTGTTCCAGCACCGGCGGGCTTTTTGTTTTTTGTACTTGCGGCGTTGCGGTAGGCTGTCCACCTCACTGCGGGGGATGTACTCCCGCTGGATGGTGTACTTGACGTGCTGGCGGCCATCGCACAGCCAGTGGCTCGCCGCGCTGGCAAAGCTGCCGGAGCTGGAATACCCCAGCCGTCGGGCGCACATTGCCGCCGTGCCGGATGCTACCAGATCTCCGGTCTTGGCATCCCAGACGGTGTACCACATGACGTTGTGGATGTAATCGCTCATGCTCCGCGCTCCTGATTCTCCGGGTACTCCGGGTTCCGGGCGTGGTTGCGGGTGATCTTGCCATAGCGGCGGCGTTTTGCCTCCCGCGCCTCGCGGTCCTGTGCCAGGAAGCCCAGCTTCATGAACAGCGCTGCAAGCAGTACCAAAATCACCGCCGTGGTGAAGGTGTTGCCATTGAGGGTTCCGCCCGTCTGTGCGGTGCCCTCGGCACCCATGCCCAGCACCAGACCCACACTGCCGCAGGCCACGGCCAGCCAGTGCCATACTCTTGACTTAATCTTCATCGTCGTCCTCCTCTTTCAGCGCGCGGATCGTGTTGTAGAGCAGTCCAGACGCCCAGCCCATCTGCCGCTCAAAATCGTCCGGGAAATAGCTCTTCAGAATCTGCGCGATTGCGCACACCAGAAGATGCAGCACGTCGCTGGGACCACCTTCGATCTTGATGGTCGAGTCCTCACTGTCGATGTAAAGTTTTGCCTTCATGTTCATGCTCCTTTCTCAAACTTCGGGAAGAAATACTCTCCGATCTGCTCCTGCGGGATGTGAAGCGCGCGGCAGATGCCGTCGATCTCTTCCCAGTTCCATGTGCCGCAGCTCTCCGGCGCGGCAAAGCGCTTGCGCAGCGTGCGGGGCACGATGCCCGCCTTTGCGGCCAGCTCATCCGTGGTGATGTCCTGATCTTCCGCCAGCCGCCGGAGTTTCAGAAACTGTTTCTTTGCCATGGGTTCGCTCCTTTCATGCCACGGGCCGCCCGGCAAGCTGCTTCAGGCTGGAAACCAACTTGATGGATTCAGCTGCGGTCTCCATCTGCTCGAATGCGTCCTCGTCCATGCCCTTGCACATGCTGTGGATGCGGATCACACGATCCACGTCCTGCTGGGTAAGGTCATACATGGCGGGGTTCAGGGGGGTGTTCTTATTGCGTGCCATATGTAGCACTCCTTTCTGTGGGTGGCTCCCACGACCGCCCCGATTGGAGCGGTTTCGACCTTTGCCGGAGGTCATCATCGGGTGGGTTGAGGTTGGTTCCCCGTCCGTGCTATACTTGGGCGGGAAGGAAGTGTAAAAATGCTGGATAATGTTTTGAAATGGATAAATGAGAACAGAGACAATGTAACTTTGGGATTGGCGGCATTTGGCTCTGTGCTGTCAGTCTTGAATCTTTTTAGAGATTGGCGCAAAAACCGGAAAAACGTTTCAGTGACGATTCAGAATATTTTCAATTTTGGGCCTGATCCCGACAACGGTGGATATACGGAGGTGCTGAATATTTCAATTGTCAACAGGTCCCGTGAGGCTATCACGATAAGCGGTTTGAAGATCAAATGCGAGGATCGCCAAAATCGTTTTGGAGAATACCGCTTACAACTTCATCGTCACAGCAATAAGCATAGCGACAGGGAAACCAGCCGAATGCGTTGGTTTTCAGATGTGCTTCCAGTCAAAGTTGAAGGGCTGGGCTGTGTACGTCTTTTAGTGGCTTCGACTGGCGACGCTCGCAGCTTGGAAAATGGAAGGTGGTATGTTGCAACGTTATTTAGCAGCAAAGGCCGCATTTTCAAAATCGGAAAATGTGAGTTTTCGGATGCTGAAATGCTTGCACATTGCAAAGAACCAACTACCGTTACAGAAGCGCTTCTGTGAGACATCAGCGCAAGGCCAAGGGACAATCGTCTTTCTTCATATCTAACCGAATTATGATATGATAGCTCGACATCCTGCACCACCAGCTGCTGTCTGCCGTCACGCCAGTCCGGCTGACCAGCTCTTCCACAAGTTGCGAAGTCGGCACATCCTTCAGCGCCCAGCGTTCCTCTTCCACAGGTTCGCTGGGCTTTTTGTTGTTGTCCATCTTCTTTACCTCCCTTCGTGTTGACTGGGTTACAATTTGTTGATTGCATGACAAGTATAAGTCATTGAACAACATTTGTCAAGAGGCGTTTTGTTGATTTTTCCAACAAAAAGGTCTTGACGCTTTAACGTGCACCTGCTATAATGATGGCAAAGGGGGTGACTAAAATGACGATAGGCGAACGAATTAAGGAGGTCAGAAAAACTGAAAAGCTGACTCAACAAGAATTTGCTGACCGGTTGAATCTTAAACGCAATACGGTTGGCAGCTATGAAGTAAACGTTGTTGACCCTAGTGACCGCACTATTAAAGATATCTGCGATAAGTTCGGCATCCGCGAAGAATGGCTCCGTACTGGTGAAGGAGAGATGCACTTGGGCGAGGACGCCCGGTCAGAAAAAATAGAGGACTTCATTAACAGCGTAGTTCGTGATGATGACGACACCTTCAAAAAGCGTTTTCTGGAGATGCTGGCAGGGCTTGACCCGGCGGACTGGGAACTCTTGGAGCGCATGGCCGAAAAATTGACGCAAAAAAAAGAGGAGAACCCGTAAAAGGTTCTCCCCCCCTGAGTGCTGGAAGGTCAGTCGATCAGACGCTTTGCGCAGACCCACACAAGGCGCAGTTTGCGATAGTCAGCCCGTTCCAGCAGTTCCATGATGGCGTTGATCAGTTCTTGGCGTGTCATCTTTTGTGCATCTCCTTGGTGGTTGTTGTCTTTGCGCATATTATACAACTGTTTGGTGTTTGATGCAAGAGAGGATGCCATTAAAAATTTCGATGGATAAATTTAAGTAAAAACGCCCCCGGTGCTACCAACACCGAGGGCGTCAAAGAGTGGCTTGCTCACGAGGAACAATCCAATCCAGCAGTTGTATTGTACCACCTCCGGGCAGGCTTGTCAAAGTGTACCCATGGAGGTGTGTTTTTATGGGATTGCGAACCAATACGGCGGTCTGGCTGCCGAACCAGAACCGCTGGCAGATCAAGGTGCAGAAGGACGGCGTGCGCCGCACCTTTACCAGCACAAAAGCCGGTCGGACCGGTCAGCGTGAAGCGAACCGCAAGGCCGACGCCTGGCTGGACGAGGGCATCAGCAGCACCACAAAGCGCTGCGCAGACGTGTGGGCCGAGTACATGATCTCGGTCAAAGCCACGGGCGGCACCAGCAACATTGAGCAGGTGGAGAAGTTTGGGCGCAACTACATTTTGCCGGTGATTGGACAGCGCCGGATCGGCGACCTGACCACCGGCATGCTGCAGGACGTGCTGAACCGCTCCTATAAAGAGGGCTGTCTGAATCCGGACAGCAAACGCAAGAGCCGGGGCAACCTGTCCCGCAAAACGCTGCAGGGCATCCGTGGCGTGGAGGTGGCCTTTGTCAAGTGGGCGCGCCAGCATAAATACACCTCCCTGCGCCCGGAGGACGAGGATCTGACCGTGCCGAAGGGTGCCCGCCTGAAGGGCCGGAAAATCCTGCAGCCGGACAGTCTGCGGGTGCTCTTATCCACAGACACCCGTGTGGTGCGTGGAAAAGTGGAGCAGGACGAGAACGTGCACGCCTACCGCATCGCGGTCATGACCGGCTTGCGCCCTGGTGAGCTGCTGGGCCTGCGTGTGGGCGATCTGGATGGTGACCGGGTGCACATCGGGCGGGCCATCAACCGCCAGAACGAAGAGACCAGCGGCAAGAACGAGAACGCCATCCGAACGGTGGTGTTGCACCCTCTAGCTGTGGCCGAAATCCGCGCCCAGCTGCAGCAGCGCACGCAGGAAGAGGAGCGCCCCTTGCGGGACGATGACCCGCTTTTTCTGCTGTCCAACCAGCAGAGCCTGTACAATTACTGGAAGGTCTACCAGCGCTGCAACGGCATCGACCCGCCGGTCAGCCTGTACGAGCTGCGGCACACCTTTGTGAGCATGATCGAGGACGCCGTGCCTCCCGCCCAGCTGCGCCGCATCGTGGGCCACAGCAAAAGCATGGACACCTACGGCTGGTACTCCCACGCTGTCACCGGCCGCGATGACGCCACCGCGCAGGCCGTCTCCGGCGTGCTGTCCGAGTACGCGCCGGGCCCCGAAAAATAACCCACTTTGCAACCCACTTTTAGCGTTCGAGCTATTCCGGCGGTGCATCGCGCGTTCCGTGCCGTGCTCGAAAATCGGCTTGAATGCTGCATTTTCTGACACGGAAGGAACAGACAGACCGAAAAAATAGTTGTTCGAATCCACCCGCGCCCACCAAGAAAGTTCAACGTATGAAAGTGCGTTGAACTTTTTGTTTTGCACAATTTTCCGTCGGACACAGCGGGTGGATGAGAACAGCTGCGGCGCTGTCGCCAAAGACAGCGCAAAAACAGCCCTGCGGGCTGTTTTTAGCAGCGCGGCTCGCGTAATCCACCCGCGCCCACCAAGAACTCCAGCGTTGTTATGACGTTGGAGTTTCTGTTTTATCTGGACTTTATAACGCACTACAAGGGTGGATGAGAACAGCATCGCCCCGCCGAACAGTCCGGCGGGGAAAAAAGCCCCTGCGGGGCTTTTTTAGATGCGCGGCTTGCGTAGTCCACCCGCGCCCATAAAAAAACCGCCGACGTAGAGATACGTCGGCGGTTTTCTGTTTGCAGAGGATGGCGTGGCTGCTCTCGGGGGCGGGCAGGATGCCATCTCACTGGTTTGACTGGGTTTTATCACGTCACTGTCCTGAAGTCAAGAGGGAAATTTTGATTTTCAAAAAAAAAAAAAAAAATTACGCCCCCGGCAGAAACAGCAGCGTGCCCCGGGCGGCCAGTACGGGCTGGAACAGGCAGCCCGCCAGCCCGGCGGTGAGCGCCACAACGAGAAACAGCAGTGCCAGGACCAAAACAAGCCGGGCCAGCCCGAAGCGGTGGTGCCCGGCGGGGACTTTTTTGCGCTGCATGGTCAAACCTCCCTTTGTATCAGAGCTCTGCGCCATCCTATGCCGGGCTGTGCCGATTGTGTGCGGGCGCAAAATGTGGTACACTGTTACCGACAAATCACGGAGGAACTGTTATGCTGACCATTACACTGCTGGGTACGGCGGCCACCATGCCCCTGCCGGACCGTGCCCTGACCGCCGCGCTGGCCGAATGCGGGGGCCATGCCCTGCTGTTTGACTGCGGCGAGGGTACGCAGGCGGCGGCCCGCCGCGCCGGGGTCAACCTGATGAAGCTGGATGCCATCTGCCTGACCCACTATCACGGCGACCATATCTTCGGCCTGCCGGGCCTGCTGCAGACGCTGGGCTGTCAGGGCCGGGAGCGCCCGCTGACCCTTTACGGCCCCGATGGGCTGGGGGAGGTCTGGCCCGCCCTGCGCACCCTGACCGGGCCGCTGCCGTATCCGGTCAGGGCTGTGCAGCTGGACACAGACCCCATCGACCTGACCACCCTTTCCTCCGGCTGGCCTGCGGGGGCGCAGCTTACGCCCTTCCGCACCCGGCACCGGGTGCCCAGCCGGGGCTACCGGCTCGACCTGCCCCGGGCGGGCCGCTTTGACCCTGCAAAGGCCCGGGCACTGAACGTTCCGGTGCCTGCATGGAAACTGCTCCAGCGGGGCCAGAGCATCCCGCTGGAAAACGGGGTGGTGGTCGCCCCTGCGGATGTGCTGGGCCCGGCACGCCGGGGTCTGCGGTTCGTGTTCTCGGGTGATACCGCCCCCTGCCCGGCACTGGAACAGGCCGCGCAGAACGCCGACCTTTTCCTCTGCGATGCCACCTACCCCGACAACGAGCAGGAGGCGCAGGCAAAGCAGTGGGGGCACAGCACTTTTGCGCAGGGTGCGGCCATTGCAAAAAAGGCTGATGTGCGCCGGTTCTGGCTGATGCATTATTCGCCCATGATCCTTGAACCGGAAGCCGCCCTGCCCAATGCGCAGGCGGTATTCCCGGCGGCGGAGTGCGGCTTTGATGGCAAACAGATCATCCTGCAATATGACGAGGAAGCAACATGACAACGATCAAACTTGACCCGGGTGCAGCCCTGCTGCTGGATGCGCTCCATGGGGCGGGCCATGCGGCCTACGCTGTGGGCGGCTGTGTCCGGGACAGCCTGCTGGGGCTGGACCCCCACGATTGGGATCTCTGCACCAGCGCCCGCCCGGAGCAGGTGATGGCACTGTTCGGGGAGGAAAAGTGCATCCCCACCGGCCTGCAGCACGGCACCGTGACGGTGAAGCAGGGCGGCAGGCTCTATGAGACAACGACCTTCCGCACCGAGGGGGCCTACTCCGATGGCCGCCACCCGGATGCCGTCTGCTTTGTGCCGGATGTGCGGGAGGATCTTGCCCGGCGGGATTTCACCATCAACGCTATGGCATACAGCGCTGAGGAGGGGCTCATCGACCCCTTTGGCGGGCGGGACGACCTTGCCGCCCATCTTGTGCGGGCAGTGGGGGAGCCGGAACGCCGCTTTGAGGAGGACGCACTGCGCATCCTGCGGCTCTACCGGTTCGCGGCCCGGTTCGGCTTCGCCATCGACCCAGCCACCGGTGCTGCTGCCCGGGCACTGGGGCCGCATCTGGACTGCGTTTCGGCGGAGCGCATCCAGGAGGAACTGCTCAAGCTGCTGGCGGCCCCCCGGCCCGGAAGCTATCTGGAACCCGCCGTTCTGGCCGTTGTCCTGCCGGAGCTGGAACCGGAAGAACAGCCGGAACGGTTTGCGGAACTCTGCCGTACCATCGACCGGATCGAACCAACAGCGGAGAACGTGCCCGCCCGGCTGGCGGCCCTTCTCTGGCCGCTGGGTGAAGCCGGTGCCCGCAAAGCTCTGCGCAAACTGAAATGCTCCAACGCGCTGACGGATGAGGTGACAGCGTTGGAAAGGGAAGCTGGAGGGGGTGCCGGGAGCTTTCTCCTCGGACACGAATCGGGCCATTCCATCGCCCGCCCTATTGCCTGCGGCAACAGGGTCCCACCCCAGCGGACGGTCCTTGGAGAAACTCCCGGCACCCCCAACACCACGCTGACCGTACAGGCCAAACGTCTTTTGGGCCGCTATGAGCTGCCGACCATAAAACGCCTGACCGCCCTTTGCAGTGCCCGGCATCCGGAACAGGCCGGGGCCTTTGCTGCCCTGCGGGCCGAAGCAGAGCAGCTGACAGCAGAAAATGCCTGCTGCCGGGTGAGCCAGCTGGCCGTGAATGGCCGTGACCTGATGGCGGCGGGGGTCAGACCCGGCCCCGGTCTGCGGCAGGTGCTGAACGCCCTGCTGGAGGCTGTTATCACCGGGCAGACACCCAATGAAAAAGACGCGCTGCTGGCAGCGGCGGCTCAATTTTCTGCGTCTTGACAAGAGAAAGAAGCTGCGGTAGTATTATACTACTGTTTTAGTGTGTTATTGAATGAGGAACGATATGACAGAAGCACAGAACACGAAGCGCCCCGGGGCACTCATCGCCATGAGCGGCGGTGTGGACAGCTCGGTGGCGGCATGGCTGATGCAGCAGGCAGGGTACGACTGCACCGGCATCACCATGCGGCTCACCCGCAACGAGACGCTGGGGCAGTCCGGTTTCCACACCTGCTGCTCCGAAAAGGATATCGAGGATGCCGCCGAGGTGGCCTTTGCGATGGATATTCCCTATGAGGTGCTGGATTTCACCGCCGACTTCCGGGAGAAGATCATCGAAAAATTCATCCGGGTATATGAGATGGGCGGCACGCCAAACCCCTGCATCGACTGCAACCGGTATATGAAGTTCGACCACCTGCTCCGCTGGGCTGAGAGCCATGGCATAGAGTATGTGGTCACGGGCCATTACGCCCGGGTGGAGCAGGACGAGGCCACCGGCCGCTGGCTGCTGAAAAAGGGGCTGGACGAGGGTAAGGATCAGAGCTATGTGCTCTATAACCTGACCCAGGAGCAGCTGGCCCATGTGCGCCTGCCGCTGGGGGGGCTGCACAAGGCCGAAGTGCGTGAGATCGCGGAAAAGCAGCATTTCATCAACGCCCGCAAGCACGACAGCCAGGATATCTGCTTTGTGCCGGACGGCGACTACGCCCGTTTTATGGAGGACTTCACCGGCAAGCATTATCCGGCAGGTGATTTTCTGGACGAGAACGGCAAAAAGGTGGGCACCCACAACGGCGCGGTGCGGTATACCATCGGCCAGCGCAAGGGCCTGGGCCTTGCCATGGGTGCGCCGGTGTATGTCTGCGCCAAGGATATGCAGGCCAACACCGTCACGGTGGGCCCGGAGGAGAACCTGTTTGACCGCATCGTCTATGCCGACGAGGTGAACTGGATCGCCATCCCGGAGCTGACCGCGCCCTTGCGGGTCACGGCCCGCACCCGCTATCACCAGACCGAGCAGGCGGCCACCGTCTACCCGGCGGGAGAGGGGCAGTTCCGGCTGGAATTTGACCAGCCCCAGCGTGCCCCCACGCCCGGTCAGGCCGTGGTGCTGTATCAGGGAGATGTTGTGCTGGGGGGCGGCACCATCGTTGCGGTGGAATAAACCGCTCAGGCGCTTTGCAGGAAAGTGATAAAGTAAAACGAAAGCAGCTGTGCCGAACTGGTAAAATGAACGGCACAGTGTAAAATGGAGGAGCAAGTATCTATGCAGGATCAATATTCCCGCACCCAGCTGCTGCTGGGCAAGGAAGCAATGGAAAAGCTGCACAATTCCCGTGTGGCGGTGTTTGGCATTGGCGGCGTGGGCGGCTACACGGTGGAAGCGCTGGCACGCAGCGGTGTGGGCGCGCTGGACCTCATTGATGATGACAAGGTCTGCCTGACCAACCTGAACCGCCAGATCGTGGCCACCCGCAAGACCGTGGGCCAGTACAAGGTGGATGTGGCCGAACAGCGTATCCACGAGATCGACCCCAACATCAAGGTCACCACCTACAAGATCTTCTTCACCCCGGAAACGCAGGATCAGTTCGACTTCACCCAGTACGACTATGTGGTGGATGCCATCGACACCGTCACCGGCAAGATCGCGCTGGTGGTCAAGGCCAAGGAGGCTGGCACCCCCATCATCTGTGCCATGGGCGCAGGCAACAAGATGGACCCCACCCGCTTTGAGGTAACGGATATCTACAAGACCTCCGTCTGCCCGCTGGCCAAGGTGATGCGCACCGAGTGCCGCAAGCGGCGGATCAAGCACCTGAAGGTCGTCTACTCCAAGGAACCTGCCATGACCCCCATCGAAGATGATTCCATCAGCTGCAAGAACCACTGCATCTGCCCCCCGGGCACCCAGCGCAAGTGCACCATCCGGCGCTCGGTCCCCGGTTCCAACGCCTTTGTGCCCTCGGTGGCCGGGCTCATCATCGGCGGCGAGGTCGTGAAGGATCTGGTCGGATTTGTGCCGATGAAAGGTTAAAAACGAGAACGCCCCTCTCCGGTCTCACAGATGCCGGAGAGGGGCGTTTCTGGTCAGGGGAAACCGCTCCCACGGCATGGGCACAGGTGGAGCGTGCATCAGGCTGCAGGGCTGCCGCCTGCCCGCGTATAACCATTGGCGGTCACCCCAGCAAACGTAATGTTGAAATACGTTCATTTGACAAAATACTTTTGCTAATTTATACTGGAATGCATATTCACATGCAAAAATCAAGGATAGAAGATAGGAAGTATCGTCATGCTGACTCTGGATAAGATCTACCACGCCGCCTTTGTGCTCAAGGACGTTGCCCGCAGGACCGACCTGATTGAAGCGCCCAAGCTCTCCAAGGACTGCCGCCTCTACCTCAAGACCGAGAACCTGCAGGTGACCGGCAGCTTCAAGGTGCGCGGGGCCTATTATAAGATCAGCCAGCTCTCCAGGGAGGAGAGCGAAAAAGGCGTGATCGCCTGCTCTGCCGGAAACCACGCACAGGGCGTGGCTCTGGCCGCCACCCGCCGGGGCATCAGGAGCATCGTCTGTATGCCGGACGGTGCCCCCATTATGAAGGTGGAAAACACCAAGAGCCTGGGTGCGGAGGTCTGTCTGGTGCCCGGCACCTATGATGATGCCCACGACAAGGCCGTGGAGCTGCAGGCCGAGACCGGCATGACCTTCATCCACCCCTACGATGACGAACAGGTCATCGCAGGTCAGGGCACCATTGGTCTGGAGATTCTTGACCAGCTGCCCGATCTGGATGCCGTCATCGTGCCCGTGGGCGGCGGCGGCCTGATCTCCGGCGTGGCCTTTGCCATCAAGAGCCTGCGCCCGGAGGTCAAGGTCTACGGCGTCCAGGCTGAGGGCGCCCCCAGCATGTACCGGAGCCTCCACGAGCACAAGTACCAGACCCTGAAAGCTGTCTCCACCTTTGCCGATGGCATTCAGGTCAAGACTCCCGGCGAGCTGACCTACCAGCTCTGCGAGCAGTATGTGGACGACGTCGTGACGGTGAGCGAGGACGAGACCGCCGCCGCCATCCTCTCCCTGATGGAGAACC
>ERZ839741.1950-NODE-1950-length-20482-cov-8.065648_pt1 | contig 20482 bp, 14 predicted proteins | sample MGYA00519880_ERZ839741 | MGnify/ENA primary metagenome ERZ839741 (study PRJEB31850, sample SAMEA3708851) | human gut metagenome | biome: human gut; feature: human-associated habitat; material: faeces | place: China | collected 2014 ...
GCATCTGGAAGAACTCCAGCTTTTCTGCAAGGCTCATGGGCACGATCAGCGCCTGGTTGCCGTCGCGCAGGTCCACACTGCACCAGGCAGGGGCCTTTTCAATGTGATCCTTCTTGACCCAGCTGTCGTAGCCGGCAGGGACCGGGTAGTACCCCGGTGCGTATTTGGTGGCGTCCATCATCGTTTTGTCCTCCTGATGCTTCTTACACTTTTTTGTACAAGAAAAGGCTCCCGTCTTTCAAGGCGAAAACCTTGAGAGACGAGAGCCTGTAAGTTTTATCACAGGGCACCCGTGGTACCACTCTCTTTGCTGCACCTTTTGTGGGTGCAGCCACTTTGCACGATCGGCTTTTTGCGGCGAATCGCTGCCCTTGTAACGGTGGGCGTCCGTCAGAACCTACTGCATCGTTCAGCTCTGCCGCTCAGGGGCCAGTAACCGAGACCCTCTGCACCCGCCTTGCACCACCCGGCGGCTCTCTGCACGCAGAAGAAAATCGTTTTATCCCCGTCAACGCATTTGCACTTTGTGGAAAGTGGGTCCATTTTATCACGGCTGCCAGAAACTGTCAAGAAGTTTCCTTCACAACAAAGATGAAATGCTTTCACGATACGAGCTGCAAACTGTGCTGGAATTGAAAATCCCCGGAGCCCCGGCCCATTGTTAAAAAACTGCGAAGTTTTTGGAAACATGGCCTCAAACCGCTGTCTCCCGGTGCCGGGGTGTGCTATACTACAACCAACATCCGGGCTCTGCTGCGTCGGCAGGCCCCCATTCTGATAAGGAGGAATTCCCATGAAAGAGGTCAAGCCTTCCAAAAAGCCCTTGGCCATTTACTACGCCATCGTGCTGTTGGTGCTGCTGGTGCTCAACCTTGTTTTTGTGCCCTGGCTCACCGAACGTCAGGTCAAAGAGGTGGACTACGGCACCTTTATGAGCATGACCCAGCAGCAGAACATCGGCAAGGTGGACATCCAGTCCAACCAGATCGTGTTTACCGATAAAGAAGAAAAGCAGATCTACAAGACCGGCCTGATGAACGACCCGGGCCTGACCCAGCGTCTTTACGATGCCGGGGCCCAGTTCTCCAGCGAGATCGTGGAGCAGGGCTCTCCGGTGTTGAGCTTTTTGATCTGGTTTGCCCTGCCCATCCTGCTGTTCAGCTTCATCGGCAACCAGATGAACAAAAAGCTCATGGAAAAGGCAGGCGGCGGCCCCGGTTCCATGATGTTTGGCGGCGCAGGCAAATCCAACGCCAAGGTCTATGTGCAGTCCACCCACGGCATCCGCTTTGCAGATGTGGCCGGAGAGGACGAGGCCAAGGAAAACCTGCAGGAGATCGTCAACTACCTCCACGACCCCAAGCAGTATGAGGAGATCGGTGCCTCCATGCCCAAAGGCATCCTGCTGGTGGGCCCTCCGGGCACCGGCAAGACCATGCTGGCCAAGGCCGTGGCAGGTGAGTCCAACGTGCCCTTCTTTTCCATCTCCGGCTCCGAGTTTGTGGAGATGTTTGTGGGCATGGGTGCCTCCAAGGTCCGGGACCTGTTCAAGCAGGCCAAGGAAAAGGCCCCCTGCATCGTGTTTATCGACGAGATCGACGCCATTGGCCAGAAGCGCAACAGCGGCAATCTGGGGGGCAACGATGAGCGGGAGCAGACCCTGAACCAGCTGCTGACGGAGATGGACGGCTTTGAGGGCAACACGGGGGTCATCATCCTGGCAGCCACCAACCGCCCGGATTCCCTAGACCCGGCTCTGACCCGTCCCGGCCGCTTTGACCGCCGGGTGCCGGTGGAGCTGCCGGACCTGAAGGGCCGGGAGGAGATCCTGAAGGTCCACGCCAAAAAGGTAAAGATCGCCCCGGGGGTGGACTTTAACACTGTGGCCCGCATGGCCTCCGGTGCCTCCGGTGCCGAGCTGGCCAACATCGTCAACGAGGCCGCTCTGCGGGCGGTACGGGCCGGGCGCAAGAGCGTGACCCAGGCAGACCTGGAGGAGAGCATCGAGGTGGTCATTGCAGGCTACCAGAAAAAGAACTCCATCCTGACGGATCAGGAAAAGTGCATCGTGGCCTACCACGAGATCGGCCACGCCCTGGTGGCAGCCAAGCAGTCCCACTCGGCTCCGGTGCAAAAGATCACCATCATCCCCCGGACCTCCGGTGCCCTGGGCTACACCATGCAGGTGGACGAGGGCAACCACTACCTGATGAACCAGACGGAGCTGGAAAACAAGATCGCCACCTTTACCGGAGGCCGTGCCGCCGAGGAGCTGGTGTTCCACTCTGTTACCACCGGAGCCTCCAACGACATCGAGCAGGCCACCAAGCTGGCCCGGGCCATGATCACCCGGTACGGCATGAGCCAGGACTTTGACATGGTGGCCCTGGAAACGGTGAACAACCAGTACCTGGGTGGGGACACCTCCCTGGCCTGCTCTGCCCAGACCCAGCGGGAGATCGACCAGAAGGTGGTGGAGCTGGTAAAGGCCCAGCACGCCAAGGCCCTACAGATCCTTACCGAGAACCGGGACAAGCTGGACCAGCTGGCCAAGTTCCTCTACGAAAAGGAGACCATCACCGGGGAGGAATTTATGGCCATCCTGAACGGAGAAGAAAAAACTGAATAATTTTTTGCATTCCCTGCAATAATCCAGCCGCCGCATCCGTTTACAAGACAGATACGGCGGTTCTGGTTCAGAGCCCCGCCGCAAAAAACCATGGTTGATAGAACATAAAAACACAGCCGGATCCCGGCTGCAAAAACAGGAGGATTTTCTTATGAAACTGCTGAATCATAAAGTTGCCCGTACCCTGGCTGCCGCTGCGGTGGCTGCCTGTGCCGTTGCCATGCTCAGCGTAGGCGCATTTGCTGCCGACGTGGCCATTGGCGAAAAGGACCCCACCTACGGCGGCTATGGCGCCCCGGCAGGCCCTGCCATCCAGGGCAACATCATGCTCATCAGTGCCGACGGTGATGTGGCCATTGGTGAAAAGGACCCCACCTACGGCGGCTATGGTGCCCCGGAAGGCCCTGCCATCCAGGGCAACATCATGCTCATTGGTGCCGACGGTGCTGAGAGCGAAACCCTGAAGCTGAACTACAGCGTCAAGGGCCTGTTTGGCCGCCAGGTGCTGTACACTGCCCGGCAGAACGGCACGGTGCTGACCCTGGATGTGCCTGCCAGCGTGGCCACCTTCCGCTGCACCATGGAGGACCTGACCACCATGATGAACAACGGCATCAACACCCTGGTGTTCAAGACCGAAAAGACCTCCACCACCCTGAACCTGAGCCTGCTGACGGAGGGCTATGATGCCGATGCCAAGGTCAAACTGCACCAGTGCGGCAGCACCGTCCGCCTCAGCGTCAATGGCCGGGGCCGCCGGGATCTGCTGATTGGCCGCTGAGCCCCAGCCCCCCGGATTCCATAAGCATCCAAAAGCTCCCACTGCTACCGCTGCAGTGGGAGTTTTTCTGTTAAGTTTTTGAAAATTTGCCCGGCAGAGGGTGCAACCTTTGCCGGGTTGTGCTATAGTTAAAGTGGATAAAATTACATGGTTGCAAAGGAGAAAACGCCATGGAGCATTTTGTGGAGTTTCAGGACGTCTGCAAATATTACCAGACCGGAAGTGTGAAGATCGCTGCCGCCGACCACATGAACTTTTATGTGGACAAGGGGGAGTTCTGCATCATCGTAGGCCCTTCCGGCGCCGGCAAGACCACCTTGCTGAACATCCTGGGCGGCATGGACAGCTGCGATGAGGGCCATGTCTGGCTGGACGGCCGGGACGTGAGCCGCTTTTCGGAAAAGGCTCTTACCACCTACCGCCGGTACGACGTGGGCTTTGTGTTCCAGTTCTACAACCTGGTGCAGAACCTGACCGCGCTGGAAAACGTGGAGCTGGCCAGCGAGATCTGCCGGGACCCTCTGGACCCGGCCCAGACCCTGACCAGTGTGGGCCTGGGGGAGCGGCTGAACAACTTCCCAGCGCAGCTGTCCGGCGGCGAGCAGCAGCGGGTGTCCATTGCCCGGGCCCTGGCCAAAAACCCCAAGCTCCTGCTGTGCGACGAGCCCACCGGTGCCCTGGATTACAAGACCGGCAAACAGGTGCTGGGGCTTTTGCAGGAGACCTGCCGCAAGACCGGACGCACCGTCATCGTGATCACCCATAACACGGCCCTGACCGCCATGGCCGACCGTGTCATTCAGGTACGCAGTGGGCAGATCGTGTCCAACAAGGTCAACGAGCACCCGGTGCCAGTGGAAGAAATTGAGTGGTGAGTGCAGTGCAAAAAAGTTATCGCAAAAATATCCTCCGGGAGATGAAGGGCAACGCCAGCCGCATGGTCTCGCTGTTTGGCATCGTGGCCCTGGGGGTCATGATGCTGACAGGCCTCATGAGCATAGCCCCCAGTATGCGGAGCGCAGCCCAAAAATATTATGTGCAGCAAAATGTGTTTGACCTCCGGGTGCTGTCTACCCTGGGCCTTTCAGACCAGGACATTGCTGCCATTGCCGCCACCCCCGGGGTGGAGGCTGTGATGCCGGTAAAGACCCTGGACCTGGAGGCCAACTGGCAGGGCCAGGAGGAGCGCATGGTGGTGCAGCTGCAGGCCCTGCAGCAGGACCCGGCAGCGGACACCGACGCCAACATGAACCGTCTGGTGCTGCGCTCCGGCCGGATGCCCCAGGCCGCCAACGAGTGCGTGGTCCATGTAATGGGCTACCAGGCCGAGATCGCGGAGGGCACCGTGCTGACTCTTCCGGAAGATACGGAGGGGACAAAACACAAGGAATATACGGTGGTGGGGCTGGTGCAGGACCCGCAGCACATCTCCACCGACAAAGAGAGCAGCACCGTGGGCAACGGTCAGCTGAACTACATCGCCTATGTGCTGGACGGGGAATTGACGGCAGATTACTACACTGCCTGTTATATCAAGGCGGAAAATGCCGGCCAGTACGATAATTATTCCCAGGAGTACCAGGAGGCGGTGGACCAGGTGGCGGACCGGCTGGAGCAGATCAGCACCGCCCAGTGTGTGCAGCGCCGGGAACAGCTCATGGACACCGCCAACCAGAAGCTGGCCGAGGCCCGTCAGACCTACGACGACCAGAAGGCCGAAGCCCTGCGGCAGTTTGCCCAAGCAGAGCAGCAGCTGGACGACGCCCAGAAGCAGCTGGACCAGGCCAAGGCCCAGCTGGACGCCGGAGAGGCCCAGCTGGCCCAGCAGAAAAAGAACCTGCCCAACACCATGGCAAGCGGAGCGGACCAGCTGGTGGACGGGGAAAACCAGGTGCTGGAGTTTGAGGAACAATTGCAGCAGATCCAGCTGCTGGTGAACCTGAAAAAGGTGGCAGACCCTCTGCTGACCTACGCCCAGGCAGCCCTGAACAACGCCCAGCAGGCGCTGGACGATGCAGAGCCTGCCGACGAGGAATACATCGAGCTGCGGGACGCCCTGGCCAAGGCCCAGGCTGCCTACGACAACATCAACGGCCAGCTTCAGGGCTACCAGGCCCAGCTGGATGAAGGCAAAAAGCAGATGTACGCCCAGGGGCTCATCTCCTCCCCCAACCTGGACAACGACCAGCTGGTGGTGGAGGCCAAGGCTGCTCTGCGGCGGCTGAAGCTGCAGCTGCTGGAAGGCCAGCTGCAGCTTACCACCGGCACCGCCACTGCCTACAGCCAGTTTGAGGCGGCCCGGGCCCAGTTGGACGCCGGGTGGCAGGAGTATCAGGCCGGGGTGCAGCAGCTGGCAGACTCCCGTGCCCAGTACGAGGCCCAAAAGGCCGATGCCCAGCAAAAGCTGGACGAGGGCCTGCAGCAGCTCACCGACGCTGAGGAGCAGGTGAGCAAGATCAAAAAGGGCGAGTGGTATGTGCTGGACCGCAACAGCACCCTGAGCTTTGTGACCTTTGAGCAGTATGCCGACCGAATGGATGCCATTGCCCGGGTGTTCCCGGTGTTCTTCTTCCTGGTGGCGGCCCTGGTGGCTACCACCACCATGACCCGTATGGTGGACGAGAACCGTCTCCAGATGGGCACCCTGAAGGCCCTGGGCTACTCCAACGCCAGCATTGCAGGCAAGTACCTGTTCTATGCCCTTACTGCCAGCGTGCTGGGCAGCATGGCCGGTATGGTGGTGGGCTTTTTGGTGTTCCCCAGCATTATCTGGTACGCCTATCAGCTGATCTTCAGCCTGCCCACCTTCACCCTGCGGTTCTACCCGGGCATGGCAGCCGCCAGCATGGCCATCAGTGCCGCCGTCATCGGCCTGGCCACCTGGAGTGCCTGCCGCTCCAGCCTGAAGGAAAAAAGTGCAGCACTGCTGCTGCCCCGGGCTCCCGTGGCAGGCAAGCGCATCTTCCTGGAGTACATCACCCCGCTGTGGAAGCGTATGAGCTTCTCCCAAAAGACCACCGCCCGCAACCTGTTCCGGTATAAGAAGCGGTTCTTTATGACGGTGCTGGGTGTGGCAGGCTGTACGGCCCTGCTGCTCATCGGCTTCGGCCTCCAGGACTCCCTGCTGCCCATCGTCACCAAACAGTCCACAGAGCTGTCCCACAACGACCTGACCGTCACCCTCAGTGACCCTGCCGCCTTTACGGTGGAAAAGGGCCTGACCGATGCCCTGGAGGGGGGCCAGGTGGAGAACTGGGCGGCGGTGTACAGCAAGTCTGTGACCATCTACAATGCCGCCGGAGAAAGTGCCGGCGTCAGCGTGGTGGGTGCCCAGACTGACAGCCAGCTGAGCCGTTATGTGACCTTCCGCACCCGGCAGGGCCACAAGGCCATCCCCTTTGAAAAGGACAGCGTGGTGCTGACAGAAAAGACCGCCCTGAACCTGGGGGTGGAGCCGGGAGACTCCATCTGGGTGGAGAACCCTGACGGAGAACGGGTGGAGATGACCCTGACCGGCGTGACGGAGAACTATATGTTCACCCGGCTGTATGTGTCCAATGCCCAGCTGCAGACCCTGCTGGGCACCCAGGACATCCCCTGGAACACGGTGTACGCCCAGACCCGCTGCGACAGTGCCGCCGACCGCAACACCATGCGGGAGACCCTGCTGGCCTGCAACTATGTGACCGGAGCCTCCTTTACAGAGGATGCCACCTCCATGTTCGACAACCTCATCGTGAGCCTGAACTCGGTGGTGGTGCTGATCATCGTGTGTGCTGCGGCCCTGGCGGCGGTGGTGCTGTACAACCTGATCAGCGTGAACCTGGCAGAGCGCAAAAAGGAGCTGGCCACCATCAAGGTGCTGGGCTTCTATGATAAGGAAGTGTACCGCTACATCTTCCGGGAGATCGACCTGCTGGCCCTCATGGGCTCTTGCGTGGGCCTGCTGCTGGGCATCCCGCTGCATCAGTTCATCATCCGCACGGTGGAAATGGACCAGCTGATGTTCATCCGCACCATTGCGCCCCACAGCTATCTGCTGAGCGTGGCACTGACCATGCTGTTCACGCTGGCAGTCTGCTTTGTCATGCGCCGCCATGTGAAGAAGATCAGCATGGTGGAGAGCATGAAGGCACCGGAATAAGAAACGTCAGGGTTCATAAAAGATTCACGGATGCACAACACTTTTGCCGAAATTCTCTGGTAAGATAGAATCACCGGAAGGGAACGCCGCAAATCCCTTCTCCGGGACAACATGATTCCTCCTTTTCCAAACCAAATACCGTAAAAAAGCACCGCGCAACGGGTCCACTTCCCGTTGCGCGGTGCTTTTTGCGTCCCGGAACGACAGGAAACATGCTGCTGCACCAATGTTGTGCAGCAGCATGTTCGGGTCTGTGTCAGGAGGCTGGCAAAAACTGCAAGGTGACCGCCTCAGCGGCAAGGGCGTCGGCCTGCTCCCGGGTCAGCTTTTTGCACCCGACCATCCGGTTGAGCACCACCTGCATCCGCTTGACGGCCAGGTCTGGGCTGCTGTTGGGCGAGTAGGCCGATGGAGCATTGGGCAGGCCCGCCAGCATCACGGCTTCGGCGTCGGTGAGCTGCAGCGGCGTTTTGCCAAAGTAGCCCTGCGCGGCTTCGCCGATGCCGTAGTGCCCGCTACCGAAATAGATGGTGTTGACGTACATTTCAAAGATCTGTTCCTTGTTGTACTGCTTCTCAATGGCGAGGGCGGCGAACATCTCCGCCGCCTTGCGGGCCAGATGCTTTTCCTGCGTGAACAGGGTGTTCTTGGCCAGCTGCTGGGTGATGGTGCTGCCGCCCTCGGCAAAGCTGCCGGTGCGCAGGTCGGTCACCAGTGCCCGGGCAATGGACACCGGGTCCACACCCTTGTGGTGGGTGAAGCGGGAATCCTCCGCCGAGATCACGGCGTTGATGTAGGTCTGGGGCAGCTGGGCATAGGGAACGAACCCCTCGCGGGACGAAATGCTGCTGTACAGGGTATCAATGGGGGTGACCTGGATGGCGCTCTCATAGAGTTTGTGGCCTGTGACGGCAAAGTACCCGCCCGCTGCCACGAGGGTCAGCAGGGCAAGCAGCAGCACCGTGAGCAGCAGCTGCCGGAGAAAACGAAAAACGGTATGCATGGTGTGCTCCTTTCCGGGCGGTGGCCCGAATGACTGTGTCACTGTATCATAAACGAATTTGGCCGGTTTGACAAGGGACATTCCGGTTTTATTATAAGGTGCAGATTTTGCCGTTTTGTGACCAGAGCATGAATTTGTGCCGGTGTACGCCGTCGGACGGGCCGGGAAATCAAGCAAAGTAATACGCTTGACCGGAATGCACAAGGCCCGGCACCGCGCAGCGGCCGTTCATCATGCACAAAATGAAAAATTGAAAAAAATGGAATTAACCTATTGACAAACTGGGTATTACGGGATATAATGCGAACAACAAATCCACAAACCTTGTAGGGAATTGAAATGAAGATTCCCGGGTTTGTAGAGGAGTGGGAAAAAGACGGAAAGGAGGGCACGAAGATGAAACTGATCTGGGACGAGCTGCTGCATGCAAACTTCCGCTGTGGGCGAATGTGTGGGGAACGGGCAGAAGAATTCACCGTGACCTGTACGATGCCCTCCTGTGCACGAATGTGTACGCAGATGGAGCGTTGAACAAAAGCAAACGGAAATGATCTGCCCGGTACGCTGGAACTTGAGTGCGTATCGGGTGTTTTTGTATCAGGAAATTATACTAGAAGTTTAATGATAGAGGTATACTACAATGTCTAACTATAAATTTGAGACCCTTCAGCTGCACGTTGGCCAGGAGCAGGCCGATCCCGCGACCGATTCCCGCGCAGTGCCCATTTACCAGACCACTTCCTATGTGTTCCGCAACAGCCAGCACGCTGCGGACCGCTTCGGTCTGGCAGACGCCGGCAACATCTACGGCCGTCTGACCAACTCCACCCAGGATGTGTTCGAGAAGCGCATTGCCGCTCTGGAAGGCGGCGTGGCTGCTCTGGCTACCGCTTCCGGCGCTGCTGCCATCACCTACACCATTGAGGCACTGGCACAGGCCGGTGACCACATCGTGGCACAAAAGACCATCTACGGCGGCAGCTACAACCTGCTGGCACACACCCTGACCCAGTTCGGCGTCAACACCACCTTCGTGGATGCCCACGACCTTGCACAGGTGGAGGCCGCGATCCAGCCCAACACCAAGGCTGTGTATCTGGAAACGCTGGGCAACCCCAACAGCGACATCCCGGATATCGACGCCATTGCCGCCATCGCCCACAAGCACGGCCTGCCGCTGGTCATTGACAATACCTTTGGCACCCCGTACCTCATCCGTCCCATCGAGCACGGCGCAGACATCGTGGTGCACTCTGCCACCAAGTTCATCGGCGGCCACGGCACCACGCTGGGCGGCATCATCGTGGACAGCGGCAACTTCGACTGGAAGGCCAGCGGCCGTTACCCCAACATTGCTGCCCCCAATCCCAGCTACCATGGCGTCTCCTTTGCAGATGCCGCAGGCCCTGCCGCTTTCGTCACCTACATCCGCGCTATCCTGCTGCGTGATACCGGCGCTACCATCTCCCCCTTCAACGCCTTCCTGCTGCTGCAGGGCACCGAGACCCTGAGCCTGCGCATCGAGCGTCATGTGGAGAACACCAAAAAGGTGGTGGAGTTCCTTGCCAACCACCCGCAGGTGGAAAAAGTGAACCATCCCTCGCTGCCGGATCACCCGGATCACGCCCTGTACCAGAAGTATTTCCCCAACGGCGGCGCATCCATCTTTACCTTTAACATCAAGGGCGGCCGCGAGGATGCCTTTACCTTCATCGACAACCTCAAGATCTTCTCTCTGCTGGCCAACGTAGCGGACGTGAAGAGTCTTGTCATCCACCCGGCCTCCACCACCCACAGCCAGCTGACCGATGCCGAACTGGCCGAGCAGCAGATCTACCAGAACACCATCCGCCTGTCCATCGGCACCGAGCACATCGACGACATCCTCGCCGACCTCGAAGCCGGTTTTGCAGCCGTCCGCGGCGAGTGACTCGCCCCTGTTTGCCTGCTCGTGCGATCGAACTCCCCCATTCTCCGAATCCACTCTCCTTTTCTCCTAAAATGTGTGTGTGAACGAAAGGGCTTCTGCTCCCCGTGGGGCGGAGGCCTTTTGTTCTGCACCTTTTGTGAACAAACCGCGAAGTTTTTGCAAAAAGGCGCTGGAAACGCTGGAACTGAACTTCGGTTGTGGTATCATAACAGCAGAGACCCTGAAAAAAGGAGGATCATCATGAAAGAAGTCAAAACGCCGAAAAAGCCGCTGGCCATCTATTACACCGTCGTGCTGCTGGTGCTTCTGCTCCTCAACCTCGTTCTGGTGCCGTGGATGAGCGAGCGCCAGGTCAAAGAGGTGGATTACGGCACCTTTATGAGCATGACCGAAGAAAAGAACATTGGCCGTGTGGACATTGAGAGCAACCAGATCATCTTTACCGACAAAGACGAGACTCAGGTCTACCGGACCGGCCTGATGAACGACCCCAGCCTCACCGAGCGCCTGTATGACGCCGGGGCTGCGTTTTCCAGCGAGATCGTGGAGCAGACCTCGCCCATCCTCAGCTTTTTGCTCTGGTTCGTGCTGCCCATCGTCCTCTTCACCGCGCTGGGCAACTTTATGAACAAAAAGCTCATGGAAAAGATGGGCGGCCCCAACTCGATGATGTTCGGCGGCATGGGAAAATCCAATGCCAAGGTCTACGTCCAGTCCACCGAGGGCATCCATTTTGCGGATGTGGCCGGTGAGGACGAAGCCAAGGAGAACCTGCAGGAGGTCGTCAACTACCTGCACGACCCCAGCAAATACAAGGACATCGGCGCCCAGATGCCCAAGGGCATCCTGCTCGTCGGCCCTCCGGGCACCGGCAAGACCATGCTGGCCAAGGCGGTGGCCGGTGAATCCAACGTGCCCTTCTTCTCCATGTCCGGCTCCGAATTTGTGGAGATGTTCGTGGGCATGGGCGCTTCTAAGGTGCGCGACCTGTTCAAACAGGCCAAGGAGAAAGCCCCCTGCATCGTCTTCATTGACGAGATCGACGCCATCGGCCAGAAGCGCAACAGCGGCCAGTACGGCGGCAACGATGAGCGCGAACAGACCCTGAACCAGCTGCTCACCGAGATGGACGGCTTTGAGGGCAACAACGGCGTCATCATTCTGGCAGCCACCAACCGCCCGGAGTCTCTGGACCCGGCTCTGACCCGCCCCGGCCGCTTTGACCGCCGCGTTCCCGTCGAGCTGCCCGACCTGAAGGGCCGCGAGGAGATTTTGAAAGTCCACGCGAAAAAGATCGCGCTGGCTCCCGGCGTTGATTTCAGCGTCGTGGCCCGGATGGCCTCCGGTGCGTCCGGTGCCGAGCTGGCCAACATCGTCAACGAGGCTGCGCTGCGGGCCGTCCGCGCGGGCCGCAAGAGCGTGACCCAATCCGACCTGGAGGAGAGCATCGAGGTGGTCATTGCAGGCTACCAGAAGAAGAACTCCATCCTGACCGATCACGAAAAGTGCATCGTAGCCTACCATGAGATCGGCCACGCTCTGGTCGCCGCCAAGCAGACCCACTCCGCCCCCGTGCAGAAGATCACCATCATCCCCCGCACCTCGGGTGCTCTGGGTTACACCATGCAGGTGGACGAGGGCAACCACTACCTGATGAACAAGGAGGAGCTGGAAAACAAGATCGCCACCCTCACCGGCGGACGTGCCGCCGAGGAAGTGGTGTTCCACTCCATCACCACCGGCGCTTCCAATGATATCGAACAGGCCACCAAGCTGGCCCGCGCCATGCTGACCCGCTACGGCATGAGCGATGAATTTGACATGGTGGCACTGGAGACCGTCAACAACCAGTATCTGGGCGGCGACACTTCCCTTGCCTGCTCTGCCCAGACCCAGTGTGAGATCGACCAGAAGGTGGTGGAGCTGGTCAAGGCCCAGCACGCCAAGGCTGTGCAGATCCTGACCGACAACCGCGCAAAGCTGGATGAGCTGGCTCAGTATCTGTACCAGAAGGAGACCATCACCGGTGACGAATTCATGGAGATCCTGAACCGGGAAGGTTAAACCCCACCGTCAATGCTTCGCATTGCCACCGCCCCTAGTAGGGGCGGCTCTGGCGCTACGTAGAGCCCTGCGAGTTCCCCTTTATGCCAAGGGCCCCCACTATTAGGGGGGCTGTCACGCGGAGCGTGACTGAGGGGTTTAACGTTCCATAAAAATTTCCTTCCCCCTGCAATAAACAAGCCGCCCGTTCCGTATTCATTACAGAACGGGCGGTTTTTCGTCCATAGTACAGGAGGTATATTTCTTATGAAGATTCTGAATACAATGCTGGGCCGTCAGGCCATTGCCGCAGCCCTGGTGCTGTCCCTTGCCATCCCCATGAGTGTCGGCGCATTTGCCGAGGAGCCTGCCGCTGCGGCTGCCGCCGATGACACCGTTGTTGCAGGCTACCTGCCCCCGCAGGACGAAAGCGTAATGCTTCAGGGCGAGATCGCGCTGCACAGCGGCGACGTTGCCGTGGGTGAGACCGACCCCGCCTACGGCGGCTACGGCGCACCGGAGGGTGACCCCATCCAGGGCGACATCATGCTGATCTCCGCTGACGAGGCAAAGACCACCGAAGCCCGGTACACCGTCAAGGGCCTGCTGGGCCGTCAGGTCCTTTACACCGCCCGGCAGGAGGGCCGGGTCCTGACGCTGGACGTGCCGGACTGTGCCGCCACCTTCCGCACCACCATTCAGGACATGAAGACCCTGATGGATCAGGGCGTATCCACGCTGGTGCTCACCACCGAGAAGGGTTCCACCACCCTGAACCTTTCCCTGCTGTGCGAGGGCCAGACCGACACCCAGCGGGTGGTGCTCCGGCAGCTGGGCGACAGCGCTTTCCTGATGGTCGGCCTGCGCTGCCGCCGCGACCTCATCGTGGGCCGCTGAGTGGGCTGTGTTCCCCTTTCCTGGAGCTCAACAGAGAAACAGCAGAAGCGCTCTGCCGGTATGACCCGGCAGAGCGCTCCTGCTGTGTTTGGGATATATCAGAGAATGTCAAATTTTACTGTGCATTCTGCTTGAGGTCCTGTGCCTTCTTCCAAGCACGCAGCACGCTGATCTTGGTGACCATGTTGTCCGGATAGAACTTCACCTGTTCAGGGGGCAGCTCTGTATCCTGATCGTTCAGGTCAGGCAGGAGGTCGTGCTCCATGGCCCAGCGGGCAGCATGCTGCAGATCCATATCCTGTTCTTCCTGGCCAACATCGGGGTAGAGGATCTCAGATTCCGGCATAGGCTTGCCTGCATCCTCCCACAGCATCATTGCAAGAGCACTGCGGTTGCTGGGGAAGTAAGGCAGACCCCACATCTTGCCCACAAAATCGGTGCCCAGCGTGTAGCCGACCAGTGCGCCGCCAGCCACAACAGCCGTACCGACAATGATGGGGCCAACAACATCAGAACCATCCTCAATGTCAGCGCTGCGGTACTGTGCAGCCACATCCACATCATCATTCATGGTAAAGGTAATGGACTCAGCCTTGTAATCCTGATCCAGCGGCAGGTCAAAGTCGGTAGACCAGAGATCAAACACCATACCCTCGGGAACCTTCGTCTGGTCCAGCGTCACGGTGACTTCTGCGCCATCCGGCACAAGGCAGGTCTGCTTGCCGCTGGCCTCGTCGGTGCTGGTTTCCAGTGTATCGGTCACATCAATGTCGCCGTTTTTCACAGCAAAGGTGCCGCCGGTCACGGTCAGGGTATGATTGACGACAGGCTCATTCTTCTTCCAGTATGCCGTAAACACTTCATCACCCGTCAGGACAAGCTCACTCCCGGCGTTATAGAGTTTACCGTTAAGACTCAGCCATCCAGCAAACTGGTAGCCTTCTCGTGTGGGAGCCGCTGCAAGCTTCACGCTCTCATTTTCATGGTAGAAAGCATCGTTGTAGTTGGCAGTTTCGTCACCAATGCCTCCATTCAGGTTGTACTGGAGGCGGTACACACTGGCAATTTCCTTATGTGTTTCAAACCAGCCGCAGTAGTTGCAGGTCTTCGTCACATCACGCATCTCATTTCGTGCGTCGATCCTTGTCCACTCCGAATAGGTGGTGGTAAAGGCTTTGTCCTGCTCACCATCGGTATAGGAGTGTGTCTGCATCTTGCCGTTTGTAAAGACCAGCTCACCGTTCAGATATACATCTGTTTTACCCTTGTTGTTAGTAGCTGCTTTACCGCCAAAGCCAAACATCTGCGAGCAGGTCGTCGTTTTATCCCGGGCAGCAGTAATGGTCTTGGGATCATTGATATTGATGATGTACTTATGGCTGCCCATGTTGCTGTCGTTGATGTTCAGCGCAGTTTTATTGTTACTGAACATTGATACATAGGACTGGAAGTTGGAATTCACGGTGCAGTTGTTAAAGTTAACCGTGATGTCATGGGCTCCTGCACTGTAATCCGTGTAAACATTGATCGCTTTTCCGTTCGCATTGAAGGTGCAGGTATCAAATGTCATGGTCGGGGAGCAATACGTCCAGAGTGCATAATTAGAGCTTGGTGCATTGAAGGTCGTATCCTTGAACACTGCACTGGTATAGCCCCAATAGTCTGTCTTGCCGTTGATGACGCAGTTTTCCACCACTGTATTGTCAATACGGATGAAGCCCAGATAATCTACCTTGCCGGAGCGAAGCGTCATATTTTTGAAGGTGACTGTTCCGGCACCATCAAAGCTGTAATCGCCGTTATACTCTGTGCCGAAATTGGCCGGGTCCGGCACCTTAGCACCGATATTCCAGGCCGTTTTGTCAGGCCCCTGCCCCACAAAGGTCAGGTTTTTTCCCTTGGTCGTATCGGTGCTGGGGATATTGTACAGTGTATAATTGCCCTCGCCAAGGATGATGGTATCACCGCTCGATGCCGCTTTCACAGCATCCACCAATTTCGCATAGCTCCCCTCCTTACCGTCGATCTTTACCGCATACGCGTCGGGTGCGTCATCCGCAAAAGCCAGCATGGGAAGCATCTGAAGCATCATTGCCACTGCCAGCAGGGCCGCCAAAAACCGGTTCTGACTTTTCTGTTTCAACTTTCTTCATTCCTTTCATCGCTATTTGCATTTTTGCAACGGATTCCCCGCAAGGAACCCTCCAGATTCCTACCGCACTGTCACCTCCCCTGTAGGTTCCATTTTCCGCATTGCAGGTCTCAGCCAGGCTGCTGAGTGCTTTGTTCTCAAAGGAATTTCTTGTCATTTCATTATACCCCCCCCCCCTAAATTAAAATCAAGTACTTTGAAAACTTTTGTCAATATTCACAAATCAGGTATCCTCTTTCGGTCATTTCCACGAAACTGCCTTTGACAAAGAAAAAAGCGGCCTGCCAGTGACTGACAAGCCGCAAAAATATTGTCCTATTCCAAATGAAAAGCTGCTGGCTGCATCTGGCCCGGCTTTTTTGCCGCAAACAGCAGAAGCCCCCCGCCGGTTCTCCCGGCAGGGGGCTTCTGCTGTGGCAGTTTATGGGTAAACAGAGAGTGGATATCAATTGAGAATGGGATTCAGGATCTCGACCAGTGCATGATACTGGGTGGCGTAAGCTTCTGCGCCGTCCTTGGGGCGGCCCGGCTCGGCCATCTCGGACTTCATCTTCTCGACGATCGGGTTATTCTCAAATTGGAGCTTCTGGCTCTCACCGCCTTTTGCTCCCGGTGCAAAGAAATCAAACATTGCCAGGTGGGGCTCCAGCGTCAGGAAGCCGTGGTAGCCCTCCTCGCAGAAAGCCCGGCGAAGCAGCTCAGGGATCTTGCCAAGGCCGGTGCCTGCGGGCACATTCAGCAGGCAGCCGGGCAGAGCATCCTTGATGTGGATATAAGCGATCTGGTCATGGAGCAATTCCCAGCACTCCGCGGTGTCCTGCTCACACTGAACAAAGTTGGCAAAATCGAACGCCGCCTTGAAGTGGGGGCAGGCCAGCCGGTCGAACAGCAATTTGCAGCGGGCACCGGTGTCTCCGTAGATGCCCTTCTCATTTTCATGGAGCAGGACAACGTCATGCTTTTCCGCGATCCGGATAAACTGACGCAGCTTATCCAGCACCACATCGGTATAGCTGTCTGCATCGGCATCCTTGGGGATGAGGAAGCTGAACATCCGGATGAAGGAGCAGTTCAGGAGCTTGGCCGTTTCGCAGAGTGTTTCCAGCTGCTCCAGCTGCTTGGCAAAGCCCTCTTCATCGTCCACTTCCACCTTGCCGATGGCCGTACCCAGGCTGGAAACGCCCACGCCTGCGGCCCGCAGCTTCGGCAGAAGAACGGTGCGCACTTCCTCGGGGGTGTAATCGGCAATGCCCTTGTGCTCGGCGCTGCGGATGCAGATATACTTCATCCCCAGATCCGTCACAGTTTTGAGCTGCTGGTCAAAGTCCTGGCTGATCTCATCCGCAAAACCGGAAATCTTTTCGTAAACGCTCATAAGACACACCTCATTCAACGATCTTTGTTTTCCGAACTTAACAGCACTGTTTCTGGCTTGTAGTATACCACTTCCCCGGAAGCTGTGTAATAATAAATCGAAGGAAAATATCAAAATTCAAAGAACGTTCATAAATTCAACGTAACCGCCAAACAAGGAGGCAAGTTCTTGTGCAATTCAACGAAAAAGAAAAAGTTTTCCAACTTTTTTCGGAGAGTGGGCGAGAAAACGCGGAGGGCAGGAGGGGCTGACACCCCGCCAGTACCGCCTGCAGCAGCGGCAGCTGGGGAAATAACAGCAGAAGCCCCCCGCCGGTTCTCCCGGTGGGGGGCTTCTCTGTATGCGAATGGGGAGTTACTTCTTTGCCAGGTACTTACGGATATCGATGGCCACAGCCACGATAATGACAAGGCCCTGGACGATATAGGTGTAAGAGGAGTTGACGTTCATAAACTGCAGAGCGACCTTCATCAGCTCAAAGACCAGAACGCCGACCAGAATGCCGGGCACGGTGCCGACACCGCCGGTGGTGGAAACGCCGCCGATGGTAGAAGCTGCGATGGCGTCCAGCTCATAGCCCTGTGCAGTGTTGACGGATGCGCCGCCGGACTTTGCAGCCAGCAGGCAGCCTGCCAGACCGAACATGCAGGAGGCCAGAATGTAGATGCGGATCTTGGTGGCGTTGACGTTGACACCGGCCACCTCGGCAGCAGCTTCGTTGCCGCCGATGGCGTACATATACTTGCCGTGGCGGGTCTTGTTGTACAGGAACCAGAAGCAGACAGCCACGATCAGGGCGAACCAGATCAGCACGGGGATGGCAAGGAAGGTGTCCTTTGCCAGTGCGGTGAAGTTGGAGTTCAGGGAGCCGATGGGGGTACCGCCGGTGTACACCAGACAGATACCGTAGACCACCTGCTGCATACCCAAGGTAGCAATAAAGGGCTGCACTTTCAGGTAGCTGACCACCAGACCGTTGCACAGACCCACGATGGCGCAGATGGCAATGACCAGAACGAACACCACGGGGGTGGGCAGGGTGGGCATATTGGGGTAGAACTTGCCGGAAGCGCCTTCGGTCTGCGCAAAGATGCAGGCCAGGCAGGCGGCAAAACCGGCCAGACGACCTGCGGACAGGTCGTTACCGGTGGTGATCAGGCAGCCGGAAATGCCCAGCGCGATGATGTAGCGGATGGACACGTTCTTGAACAGGTTGATCATGTTGGTGCCGGAGAAGAAGTTGGGGTGAATGATGCCAACGATCAGAGTGATGGCCAGCATCATCATGATAATGGCGTTGTTGCTGAGCCACTTGCCCACAGCCTTGCCATTCAATTTTTTGGTAGCTTCCACGATAGACAGCCTCCTTAATTACTGATTTGCCGCAGCTGTGTCAGGTGCGGTCTCGAACTGGGTAGCCAGCGCCATGATGTTCTCCTGGGTGGCATCCTTACCGTTGATAAAGCCGGTGATACGGCCATCGCACATGACCATGACACGGTTGGACATACCGATGATCTCGCTCATTTCAGAGGAGATCATGATAATGCTCTTGCCCTGCTTGGCCAGATCGGCGATGATGCAGTAAATTTCATACTTTGCACCGACGTCGATGCCGCGGGTAGGCTCGTCCAGAATGAGCACATCGGGGTTGTTGGCAAGCCAGCGGGCGATCAGCACCTTCTGCTGGTTGCCGCCGGAAAGGCTCTTGATCTGGGTCTTGGGGCTGGGCACCTTGATGGCCATCTTTTCCTTGTTGGTAGCCACCAGATCGAGGATCTTTTTGTTGTCCAGCATGATGGGACCCTTGCGCAGGGCGTCCAGAGAAGCAATGGAGATGTTATCGGCAACGCTCAGCACGCCCAGAATACCGGTAGCACGGCGATCCTCAGTCAGCAGAGCAACGCTCTTGCGGATGGCATCGCGGGGCTGCTTGATGGTAACTTCCTCGCCCTTGATCCACACCTTACCGGAGGTATGGGCACGGAGGCCGAAGATGCCTTCCATCAGCTCGGTACGCTGTGCGCCCACCAGACCGGCAACGCCAAGGATCTCGCCCTTTTTCAGCTCAAAGCTGCAATGGCGGAAGGAGCGGGGATGGATGGAGGTGAAGTCCTCCACCTTCATCATGACCTCGTCCGAGGGCACGTTTTCCAGCGGGGGGAACAGGTTGGACAGCTCACGACCGACCATCTTTGCAATGATCTCTTCCTTGGTCATGTTGGCAACGTCCCATTTGCCGATGTACTGACCATCGCGCATGATGGTGACTTCGTCTGCAATCACCTTGATCTCGTCCATCTTGTGGCTGATGTAGACCAGAGCAACGCCCTGCTCCTTCAGATCCCGCATGATGCGGAACAGGCTCTCGACCTCGTTCGCGGTCAGAGAAGAGGTGGGCTCGTCCAAAATCAGCACTTTACAGTTGGCAGAAACGGCCTTGGCAATTTCCACCATCTGCATCTGGGCGATGCTCAGAGAGCCCAGCTTTGCATGGGGGTCGATGTCCAGCTTCAGTTTCTTCAGCAGTTCATCGGTATCTTTGTACATTTTGGCATGGTCCACAACGGTGACGATGCCGTATTTCTTGGTGGGGTAGCGTCCCAGCCAGATATTCTCGGCCACGGTACGGGCCGGAATGGGCTGCAGTTCCTGATGCACCATGGCGATGCCGCGGTCCAGTGCATCCAGCGGGGTGGGGATGGTTACCTTCTGCCCCTCGTATTCGATCTCGCCCTCATCCATCTTGTAAATGCCGAACATACATTTCATCAGAGTGGACTTACCGGCGCCGTTTTCGCCCATCAGAGCCATGACTTTGCCGGGACGGAGTTCCAGCTGTGCATGATCCAGGGCTTTGACACCGGGGAAGGTCTTGACCACGCCTTTCATTACCAGACGGTATTCTGACATTCCGCAAAAGCCTCCTTTTTGGTTGTTTACAGGCGGGCAGTTTTTTTTCTAAAATAAGGCGCGTGCGTGGAGACGTTTTCTCGCACGCACGCGCTTTTTAGCTTACATTCAAGCCGTTAAGGCCTGCTGCGCACCTTGCATTGGTTCCGGGAAACTTTGGTCTTACTTAATGTACTGAGAAGCGTTGTCCTTGGTGACCTTGACGTAGTCGACCCAGTAGAACTGCTCCACGTCCTTGCCCTCAACGAACAGCTTAGTAGCCTCGGCAGCTGCGGTAGCCTGACCCACGTCGTCGTTCAGAACGGTACCGGTCATGTTGCCGTCCAGAACATCCTGAACAGCCTCTGTCAGAGCATCGACGCCGACCAGATAGATGTCCTTGCCGACGGTGCGGTTTGCCTGCTGGATGGACTGCAGAGCGCCCAGTGCCATTGCGTCGTTGTTGCAGAAGACGACTTCGATCTTATCGCCGTACTGAGACAGAGCGTTTGCAACGTCCTGCTGAGCAGTGGTCTGATCCCAGTTGTCCAGGTACTCGTACAGGCACTCAACTTCCTTGCCGGCATCGGTCAGAGCCTTGATGGAGTACTCGGTGCGGTACTGAGCATCGATGTT
>ERZ839741.1956-NODE-1956-length-20437-cov-3.120891_pt1 | contig 20437 bp, 10 predicted proteins | sample MGYA00519880_ERZ839741 | MGnify/ENA primary metagenome ERZ839741 (study PRJEB31850, sample SAMEA3708851) | human gut metagenome | biome: human gut; feature: human-associated habitat; material: faeces | place: China | collected 2014 ...
CAATCCGATACCCGAACCTACATTCCACAATCCTTGCAAACTCAAACCCATACCGGGATAAAATCCCGAATTATAGCTGGTCGCATAAGATAGTACGGCTCCAACACCCAATGTCGCATGGAATATCCGAGAAGGATTATACCCATACAACGTCGAATTGATATTCCACAAATAATCGAGTTGTACAAGACCGAACTTGCGATAACCGGGTTGGGAATCGCCATACGCGCCTCCGCCTGCCGTCAAACGCACGCCCGACGCGGCCGTAAACCATTTGCCCAAATAAAGAGAAGCCATCGGCCCGATTCGATCCAAAGGATTAGTGCGCAACCCCTTATGCAGAATACCTGCTGCTCCTATATTTAAACCGTAAAACATGTGGTCAACAAAATTCTCGTTACGAAATTCTACGGTTTTCTCAAATGATCCGTGTTTCATTCCGTAAGCATAAAGATTGTAGGAAAGCCCCGCCGTAACAGTCGGCACGACATCGACCGAAGAGAACAAGTTTCGTTCCCAACGGTTATTTTGACTCACATTCAATCGAGGCTCGACAAATAAATCGAACATATCGTTGAGACGGAATGTCCCCTGCAAGCCTATACCCGCTCCGAATCCATGTTGGAAATAACCCTCGGAAGAGACATAGTCGTAATTAAACCCGGCAACCCCATTCAAATTAAAAAACCGATTGCTATCATACCCATAAAAAAGCGTGGAAAAATTCAACAAGTAATCGAGTTGGCCACCGACAGCCAATGTCCTGTATGGAGAGAACTCGGCATCGAGAGACGAATAATTTAACAATAAGCGAGCTCCCGAAACAGGATTCCACCACGTACCTATACCGCCGAAAATACGGAAACCCTTATTGGGCAAAGGATTGGAAAGCGAAGATTTCATCGCCCCTGCAAATCCGGCTCCCATCGTTAAATAAAGATCTCCTATACGACGAGGAAAATCAAAAGCATCCTCTTCCCTCGCCGACCGATTGAACGACGGCGATACAGGACGATATGTAAATCCGGCCAAAACAGCCGGTAGCGGATCGACAGCACTCAACCCGTCTTTCCAAGATTCGTTCGAAAACACATCGACACGAGGTTCCACAAATACAGCCCAATGATCCGATAGGCGAAACTCTCCGTGCAAACCTGTCCCCGCGCTCCACCGAGTATGCAATTTATCGTCTACGGCTACCGAATGAAAACCCGCACCCAATACCCCCGACATCTCGAACAACCGGCTCGGATCATATCCACCGAACAAAGCATGGAGATTAAACAGATAATCGAGTTGCAAGCCGAAAGAAGACTTATTATACAATTCGTCGGTCTTCAAATAACGCATCAATCCAGATAATCTCAAAGAAGAAACAGAAGTAAATTGATTTCCAATCGACAGCATAGCCGTAGCCCCGGGATCAAGAAGGAGCCCAGAACCACTCGTCAATGTAGTCGCCATACCGCCTCCCGCAGAAACGAAAAAACCTTGATCGGCTCCGAAAAAAGGAGCTTTACGACGCACCGGATCCGATAGTAAACGATAACCTAAGCCGGCCATCAACGAAGCCTCCCAGTCGTAACGCATCCAAGTCTTTATCCCGTCTATTCCGTCGGAATAAATTCCAATACGGGGTTCAAGATAGAAAAAGGTCAACGGAGAAAAATTAAACCTTGTCTGCATACCCAATCGAAATCCGCCGGCATGCGACCAATTGCCGGTACGATATAGTAACTGATATTCACCACCGGCGACACCGATTAACTCGAACATTCGAACGGGATTATCTTTATGCAGCAAAGAAGTAATATTCATCAAATAATCGGCAGACAAACCGACAAAATAGGGATTCACCCCTGCGAGCCCGTTATGTAACCCCGCATTTAACCCCACACGCATACCGTGCACCGGAGAAAACCAATCGCCTACCGTCAATCCTGCACGAAGCCCCAAACCGGGAGTAGCGAACAAAGAACCGGCCGAACGATCGAGAATCAGGCCTGCCTCCCCTGAAATAAAAAGATGGTCGCCAAATTTCTTTTTAGCATACCTTTCATTTTTGGCGGGCTTTTGCAAGGTATAATCCAACCCATTAAACTGATTATTCTCCGGTTGTTCCTGCGCAGCCGCACTAATCGTAAAAACGACGATTAAAAATAGCGGCAGTCGAACCACCGAAGTAAAACCGCGCATAATATATCTCATTTTCATACTTTAATCTTCCTGTTGTAACAAATCCAATACATCGCCATCGACACTGGCGACATCTCGTAACGACGGATCTTTCTTGAACGCACTCTCCAAATAGGACAAAGCGAGAACCACCTCGTCGACACGATTAGCCGCCACGGCCTTGATATACTCCTCTTTGGCCGAATTTCCGAGCAGCTTCGCTTTTTCCCATGCTTGTTCGTTCGACTTGATAGCCAAAAGCATAAGCACTTCGTTAAAAGGCGATTCCGCCGATATTTCCTGCATCACCTCGTTGTAACGGCCATTCAGCGCGGCGGCATAGACTTTCGCTTTATGATAAATACCTGTATCCGGTAAATCGAATGCCAAAGAGTCGGCTTGGGCATAACGCCCGGCAGACAACCAAGCGACCACTTGGTTCAATCTTGTTTCATCGGGCAATTCCGGCATTTCGAGATAAGGTAAAAGCAGCTCTGAATCCGGCTCTCCCTTATCAATAAGAATAGCTGCCAAATCGGTAGCCGCAACCAAAAATTTGGGATAGACCTCCAATGCCCGGCGGCATATCGCCTCACGCTCGGCAATCGAATCGGCGAGATTGTACAGCCGCCAAAATTCATTACGAGACAAAGATGCACTATCGCTACGATAGAGCGCTTCGATTTCTTCGTCTGTGAGATAACGGTATTGCGAAAATAACAGCTCATAACTTACTCGACGCAACCGAGGCAAATACCGGGAAGTTATCAAAGGGCGATAAAAAGGCAACGATACGACATTTCTCGACTGCCGGTTCGGATTATCGGGATATTTATCGATTATTTCCTGTATAGCATCGGCCTCTCGGATTTTGTTATCCGCCCGAAGCAAATCGACCACCCGGTCCCAAGTCTCGACCGATGCTGTCGTATGCATATCTATTTGCCTCCGGGTAGACTCGTTCAACTCTTTAACGATGAGCGACATTGCCGATGCCATACGTTTCTGCGCCAACTGTTTGTTTCTCTCATAGTTCCCCTCCGGCGATGCCGTTCCTGCAATAGAAAAACTTTTTAACCGAGCATTCGGATCGTTCTCTACCTGATGCAATCGGGAAATAAGCCGATTCAATTCCTCTCGGTTATCCCCATCGGTGAGATTCAAATCGCTCTTGTTCACTCTGAATGTAAGATTCACATCGCCCTTCGTATCCCGCAGTTGCATCTCTGGCTGCGGGAAAAAATTTTCGTTCTTTACCGCACTACCGGGAATCTCGTATTCGAGGAAACGCAACGGGTTCACAACACCCCGGGCAATAACAAACGTATCGCGATAGAGCACCCGATTGTAATTTTCCATCGAGACCATCATATCGCAACGGAAATCGTCATTTACATTTTCTACATAGGTCGAGTCACTATACCCGACCAGATCGTCCTTGCGGGAAGAAGAACTTTTCACTTGAACATATCGCGACAAAGGGTCTTGACCCGAATCATAATCGTACATACGTTCCTGAGTAATGGCATACTCTTTCCCATCGAAAACCAAAGGTTCGAGAAAAATCATCTGTTCCCGAGTGACATTGTAAACACCCGGTTGTATAATCATACGGGCATTCGTAGAAAAAAGCTCTTTGGGAATTTTCACACGAGTGCGGATATGAAAATAATTTCCTTTCACTTCAATATCGGTGGGTTCGGGAACCACATTGTCGGTAATTCTCTTGGCAGAAACAACTACTTCTTCGAGAGCCACTGCCGAATGACGAAGCACGACATCGACCGTCAATTCCCCACGGACGGCAGCTTTACATTCTTCATATCCCAACGATGTAAACAATAACTCTCCTTCCGAATCGATTTTCACCAAATATTTTCCATCTTCATTCGTCGAGCCGATAAGTTTATTGGTTCCGGCATTATAGATACTCACCCGAAATAGCGGTTCCCCCTCGATATTGGTCACCGTTCCCCGTACATTTATATCACGCGCAGACAAAGGCAAAGCGCAAACGACACTCAAAATAAGCCCTATGAACAAGGAACAAAATTTATTGAGATTCAACATAACAATCTATCAATTAAAATCACTTAAATATATAAGAGAAAGATAGTCCCAGCCGAATAGGGACAGGCGACCATTTGGAAAGATTGGGTGTTGCCGGTTTTTCCTCTCCTTCCCGATAATCGAAAGCCCGTAACTTCGCCATACCGATACCCAACGTAGCTTCCATATTCCAATGACGACTAAGGACAAAAGCATAGCCATAAGTGAGACCGGCGGCCCAAATATCGCCCTCATAAAGATGTTCTTTAAATTTCACATTATAAAGCCCACCCAACAGGCTTATTCCCATGAAATGCCGAGCCATAGGCCTATTAAACCAGTACCGCAACTCCGGCTGAAAACGGAAATGCGTGGCTTTCATATCGGCAATCGTAAACGAAAACGGATTAGCCGCAGCACTTATATCGAGGGTCAATCTTTGATTCAACCTCATTTCTACCGCCAAATTAGGCGATAATGTAGCCCAATCGATGAGATTACTTTTAAGAGCGACACGTTGTGCATTGACCATTTGAATATTCAGGATCACTCCCAAAATAATAAAGCATTTATTAAAAACCTTCTTCATACTTATTAACCAACCGGAAGCCGATCCCCCTTTTCAAAAAGCTTCACTCGAAGTTTTAAAACCGTTTCTTACCCAAGTATTAAATAACTCTCAAAAAACGGAACAAAAATATATAATTCATTCATATATGCAAAATAAGCTTATATTTTTATCTCTCATTTGTATAAAAAAAGGCTGTTATTCACATGAATAACAGCCCTTATTTTTTAATATTATAGAAGCAATGCTCCCTTAACTGTCCCGTCGCCCTCCTGCAAAAATAATAATGTAGTACACCAACGTTGCTAACGACCCCAACGCTGCCACTACATAAGTATATGCAGCCCATTTCAATGCGTCTTTGGCCTTGTCGTGAGTACTTGCATCGGTCACCCCGGCTCCGTTCAACCAAGCCAACGCCCTTTGACTGGCATTAATCTCCACCGGCAGAGTAATAAAACTAAACAAAGTCGTCGCAGCAAATAAAATTATACCCAATAGCATAATAGCCGGATAAGCCTGTATCGTGAGAATCCCTATCAATAAAATCCACTGTACCCAATTCGAAGCGAAGCTCACGAACGGCACAAGAGCCGAGCGCAAATTCAGGAAAGAATAAGAACGGGCATGTTGTACAGCATGTCCACATTCATGCGCAGCCACGGCAGCCGCTGCGACACTGTTGCCATAGTAAACATCACGGCTGAGGTTTACCGTATGTGTGGCCGGATTATAATGATCGGTCAAATGCCCATCGACCTGCGTTACAGAAACATCGTTTATTCCATTCTCCTGCAACATACGCATGGCAATATCCCGTCCTGTAAGGCCATAAGGAATGGGAATTTTAGAATAACGTTCGAATTTACTTTGCAATGTACGTTGTACCGCAAAGCTAACTAATGCAATGACTATAAATAATACGTAAACCATAATCTTCTTTTTTTAATATCAAATTCGCAGATTGCGCAAATATATAGGAAATAAGGGAATAGATGTGTTAATGCAAAAGTTATTATAACAAAAGAGTGTTAAACAAGGAATATCAGAACAAAAACTCCGAGATAAAGAAAAGACTCGAATCCGGAAAACATAAAAAAGTTTAATAAATTATCTCTTTCAAAATTTATTTATACATTTGTGTCTGACAATATAGTCAGACATATAAGACAAACTACATAGTTAAACTTAATTTATCATTCACATGCAAGGGGAAAAACAGTACAAAACAGGACTCGATGTAGGCTCTACAACAGCCAAAATAGTCATTATCGATGAATCCGGGCAAACCGTTTTCTCTCGTTATGAAAGACATAACGCCCAAGTGAACGATCTTCTTTCCGCCTATTTTCGGGAAGCCCGTCAAGAACTGGGCGACATCGAAACCTCTATCGCAGTTACCGGCTCGGTAGGCATGGGAACAGCAGAACAGCTACGAACCGAATTTATACAAGAGGTCGTAGCCGCCACCCGGTACGCCCAGCAACTATATCCATCTGCTTCGGCTTTGATCGACATCGGCGGAGAAGATGCCAAAGTCGTTCTCTTTCAAGGGAACCATATCGACCTTCGCATGAACGGGAATTGTGCCGGTGGTACAGGTGCGTTTATCGACCAAATGGCCGTACTGTTGGGAGTAGACATCGAAGAACTGAGCCGATTGGCTTTGCAAGCAGAGCATATACACCCGATAGCTGCCCGCTGCGGAGTCTTCTCCAAAACCGACATTCAAAATCTAGTCAGCAGGAACGTCCCGTTGGGCGACATCGCCGCCTCCATTTTCCATGCCGTCGCTGTACAAACCATCGTAACATTATCGCGAGGCTGGACATTCCACCCGCCTATTCTATTATGCGGCGGCCCCTTGACCTTCATTCCAGCCTTACGAAAAGCATTCGCCGATTATCTGCATTTGCAGGAGAGCGACTTTATTCTTCCTGCCGGCGGGAACCTTCTTCCCGCATTAGGCTGTGCCCTATGTGCCACGGAAGAAAAAGCAGTTTCTTTATCGACATTGGAAAATCTCATATCCCGAAGCACCAATATCACAACAAAAAACAGCCTACCTCCGCTATTCGATTCCGAAACGGATTATGACAACTGGAAGAAAGAAAAAGCACATTATAACTGGCCCTCTGCCCCTCTTGTTCAAGGGATACAAGAAGCCGTACTGGGAATCGACTCAGGATCGACTACCACAAAAATAGTCGTGACAACCCCCGACGGTGCTATCCTTTTCTCGCACTACGCCCCCAATTTGGGGAATCCGATAGAAGCCGTTCGAAAAGGATTGACCGAATTAAAAACACAATGCGATAAAAACGGGACGGTATTAAACATAACAGGCTCTTGTTCGACTGGATATGGAGAAGAATTGATAAAAGCGGCTTTCGGTCTCGACGGAAGCATGATAGAAACTATGGCCCATTACCGAGCCGCCCGACAAATGGCTCCCGATGTCTCTTTCATTCTCGACATCGGCGGACAAGACATGAAGGCTATTTTCGTCAAACAAGGAGCTATCACTCGCATGGAACTGAACGAAGCCTGCTCGTCGGGATGCGGTTCGTTCATCGAAACCTTCGCCCGCACATTGAAATACAACGTGTCCGATTTTGCCCGTTTCGCCTGTATGGCTTTGCACCCTTGCGACTTGGGCACACGCTGCACCGTCTTTATGAATTCAAAAATTAAACAGGTTTTGCGGGAAGGAGCGACAGTAGTAGATATAGCCGCAGGGTTGTCCTATTCGGTCGTAAAAAACTGTTTGTACAAAGTCTTGAAGTTAAAGGACGACAAAGAGTTGGAAGGAACGATTGTCGTTCAAGGAGGAACGATGCATAACGATGCGATCGTCCGTGCATTTGAATTGGAAACCGGTAAAACAGTCATACGAAGTAATTTACCCGAATTGATGGGAGCATACGGCTGCGCTTTACAAGCTGCGTCTCAAAAATCGAATTCGCGCACGATAAACCAACTACTCGAAACTACCGGATATACCAGCCGACAAATTCAATGCAACGGCTGTGAAAACAAATGTTTCGTATGCCGCTATACCTTCCCCAACGGTAATACGTTCTTCTCGGGAAACAAATGCGAACGAATTTTCACCAATCGGGGGGAAAGCGAAAAACCCGGACAGAACATATATACCGACAAATATGCTTTGCTGTTCGACCGGGAAATTCCGGAAACAGGCAACAAAACCATAGGTATACCCCGTGTCCTTAACATGTACGAGAACTATCCCTTTTGGCATGCTCTCTTTACTCGCTGCGGTATTCGGGTCGTACTGTCCGATATTTCAACTTTCGTCAGTTATGAGAAAGCTCTCAACTCGGTCATGTCGGACAACATCTGTTTCCCGGCCAAATTAATGCACAGCCACATTCAAAACCTGATTCACAAGAAGGTGGAACGCATCTTCCTGCCATACGTTGTCTACGAGCACGAAAGCGACAAGAAAATGAACAACAGCTACAACTGCCCCATCGTCACCGGGTACTCCGATGTCATACGCAGTTCCATGTCGCCGGACATTCCGGTAGACTCTCCGGCCATCACTTTTGCCGACACCGGCTTACTCACCAAACAATGCACGAATTACCTAAGTTCTTGGGGCATATCGAAAAGAGATGCCGAGCAGGCTGTGAAATATGCGTTGAACGCCCAAAAACAATATTCGTCAGACATACGCCGAAAAGCCGAAAACATTGTCAGGGAAAGCCGCAGAAAAGAAGAACCGGTTATCTTGCTTGCCGGACGCCCTTATCACACCGACCCGCTCATACAGCATAAACTTTCCGAAATGATAGCCAATCTGGGAGTAAACGTCATCTCGGACGACATAGTTAGAGACAACTCCGAGATAGAGACCCAAGACACTTATCTCATCAAACAATGGGCCTATATGAACCGAATCCTGAAAGCCGCAGAATGGACAGCCCGGCAAGGGAACGATATTCAATTCGTACAAATGACCTCTTTCGGCTGCGGACCCGACGCCTTTCTTCTCGACGAAGTAAGAGATATTCTACATCGTAACGGGAAACCCTTCACGCTTCTAAAAATAGACGATGTAAATAACATAGGTTCTCTGAAACTAAGAGTGCGTTCTTTGGTCGAAAGCCTGAAACAAACGCCGCTACGCGGAACGACAGAGAAATTCCGTACAACAGAAGTCTTTCGCAAAAAAGATCGAAACCGAAAAATCATAGCCCCTTTTATGTCGGAATACATCACACCTCTGTTAAAGCCGATTTTCAAATTGTCGGGGTACGACATAGAGGTATTGCCACCGAGCGATGCCTCCTCGGCCGAAACCGGTTTGAAGTACGCCAACAACGAGGTTTGCTATCCGGCCACACTCATTGTAGGCGACATTATCAATGCTTTGGAATCGGGGAAATACGATCTCGACAACACGGCCGTAGCCATTACTCAAACCGGAGGACAATGCCGTGCGACCAATTACTTGGCGCTTATTAAACGAGCCATGCTCGATGCCAGATTCGGAAATGTTCCCGTAGTCACATTGGGATTAGGGCGGAAAGTTTCCAACGAACAAGAAGGCTTCGAACTGAAATGGCAAAAGGTATTACCTGTCGCACTCAATGCCCTGCTCTACACCGATACGCTTTCTAAATTTTATCATGCCTCGGTAGTCCGGGAAAAAGAACGGGGAGCCGCGGCCCGATTGAGAGACAAATATTTAAACCTCGCCGAGCGTCCCATTCTCGAAAACGAGCCTCACAAGTTAGTGGAATATATCCACCTTGCAGCCCGGGAATTTAACGATATCTGTATGGACAAAACCTGTCCCAAAATCGGTGTAGTGGGAGAAATATTCCTCAAATTCAATTCCTACGCTCATCAACATGTCGTACGCTTCTTGTGCGAACAAGGTATAGAGGTGGCTCCTCCCATTTTATTACCGTTCTTTATGCAAGGATTCGTGAACCGCGAGAACAAGGAAAAACTACTCTTAGAAAAGAAACGCATACCTCATTTCCTATCCGACTTATTCTACCGATACATCGACAAACGGATAGCCCTGTTTAACAGAACGGCATCCACATTCCGGTATTTCACACCCTTTACCGACATCTATGAAGAAGCGGAAGAGACGAAAAATATTGTCTCGGGTGCAGCTCAATTCGGCGAAGGCTGGCTACTACCGGCCGAAATCATAGCGTTCACCAAACAGGGTATAAACAACGTCATATCGTTACAACCGTTCGGCTGCATCGCCAACCACATCGTATCGAAAGGGATAGAAAAGAAGCTGCGTATGCTGTATCCTGAATTAAATTTATTATCTTTGGATTTTGACAGTGGGGTGAGCAGCGTAAACGTAACGAACCGATTATTACTTTTCACACACAATTTAAGTGCCTAAAAACAAACGACTATGAATTCAACTTCAACCATCGCTCACCAGAAGACAGAGCAAACCGAAAATATAGAATCGCGTATTATCGAGGCGGCAAAACAAGAATTTATAAAAAAAGGATTCGAGCAAACATCGATGAGCGATATTGCAGCGGTCGTAGGGATCAACCGTCCCACCCTGCATTATTATTTCAGGACAAAAGATAAAATGTTTCAAGCAGTTTTCGCCTCGATCGTTGCAAAATTTTTACCTCATATCGATACTATTTTTTCGACTCAGCAATCGTTCTCTGAAAAATTAGAAGATGTTATCGACGTCTATGTATCCATTTTCTCGACAAATCCTTTGCTCCCCAAATTCATCATAGGCGAAATTCAACGCGACGCCAACCATTTAATAGAAACTTTTTATAGTTTAAACCTCGATCAATATTTGAAACACATCGGAGAATTTCTTGAAAAAGAAATGGAAAGCGGAAACTTTAAGAAAGTACCCCTCCCCTTTATATTCATGACACTTTACAGCCAACTGGCTTTCCCTTTCCTCAGTAAGAACCTTACCATGAAACTCTTTTTCAATGAAGACAAAGATACATTCAATGCCTTTCTACAAGAATGGAAACAACACATTATCTCGCAAATCACCTATCTTTTGAAACCGTAAAAGACAAAACGAAAGGGGGTGTCGTAATGAATGATGCACCCTCTTTGTACATAAAAAAGAAGGGGCGCATTGTGGCGTCCCTTCTTTCGTATAATACAAAACCAAGCTATTCGGCCGATGTAGCCAACGGGGCAGGAGTCGTATAAACACGAGCCTTCAACTCTTTGTCGAGCATATACAACCCGAAACCGTTATCTTTAATCATTTTCAAGCTATCGATTAATTCCTGAGCATTAGCCTCTTCTTCAATTTGCTCGTCGACAAACCATTTCAGCATATTGGCAGTACCGAAATCTTTTTCCTCATCGGCAAGCACACAAAGGCCATGAATCAGGGCGGTTACTTTTCTCTCATGAGCCAACGTATCTTCAAAAGCTTCGAGAGGCGATTTCCATTCGGTCTTCACACCGGCAATAGGAGCCAACGTTACTTTACCACCACACGAGAGCACATATTTCATAAATATAGTAGCATGAGCTTGTTCCTCTTGGAACTGTATAGAAAACCAATTAGCAAAACCTTGTTTTCCAGCCGCTGCAAAATGGTTGGACATCGAAAGATATAAATAAGCCGACCAAAACTCGGCATTCACTTGGGCATTAAGAGCCTCTTCCATTTTCTTGCTAAGCATAATTCTATTGTTTTTATTTATTGTTTTACAAAAATATAATATAAAATTAGAATAAATCTAATTTTAATATTTTTTATATAACCGGGCTCTTATTTCTATAAAAACACGCCCCCGTCGAATCACTTCGCCGGAGGCGTAATACCCTATGGCAGTAGGGACTTAACTAATAATTTATCATATACTTCTTCTCAGAGTTCATTTAACAATCTTAGTACTATATCCGCCGCAACGCACTATATAAACGCCAGCGGGATAAGCAGACATGTCAATAGCTCCCGATCCTTCTACGAGTTGTTTCATCACGAGAGTACCGCTCATGTTATAAACAGCAGCCTCGACCAGCTGAGCCGACTCTACACGAACAGCCCCGTTAGAACGGTCGTAATAAACTTTCATCTGAGCAGCCACACTTTCTTCAACTGACGAAGGCTCGGTCGAAACGGTAAGTTTATCGAGACAAAAATACGTCGGCGTATTGATGCCATAATCACCCGTATCGCTCGACTCCATCGTAAAGTAAATCGAAGCAATCTGTCCCAATTCACTCAAATCGACCCATTCCCAAGTATCGTTCAATTTCCAGTCGTCGGCATTCTCAGAACGGTAATCGGCCAAATAATATTCCACGGTTCCTGTCTCTGTGCCTTGCTCATCGATACCGTGAGCAACTAATTTAAACCAATCTCCCTGCTCGAATTTAGTCGAATAGGGATTCCCCTTCTCAATAGCATAATAGACATAAGGGTTGTTGCATACATAACACCCTACGGCATAATATGGAGCGGAAGTGTATACCTCGCAAGTTTTCGTATCGGAGGTCGATTCGGTATAGGCATCCCAATATGCACCTAAATAGGGAGTTCCCTCTCCGGCAAAGCCTCCCTTAGCCATACAGCCCCATTGATCATCGGTACCTGCCGATGCCGATATGGCAGTTACCTTGCTGGCAAAGAATCCATTTGAATAATTGGAATAAGGAGAAGCGTGCGAAAACATAAATTCTTGTGAATAAACAATCGCATCATTATTAAAAACATCTGCCCACAACCCGGACTCATCATACTCGATAGGAAAGTCTCCTGGATTCGACAAATCTAAAACGATGTTTTCCGCAAAAACCGCACTGCATACACAAACGGCAAAAACAAGTAATATTTTTCTCATGTCAAAAAAAAATTTAATTAGTTAATATTTATTGTTTGATTATTCGAATATACTCAGTTCTATCGTTTGCACACACCGACAACACATAAATACCTGCCGGTAAAGAAGATACATTCAAACGAGACTTCGACCCGACCATCGTATCACGATAAACAGCCACACCTCGAAGATCGAATACAGTCAATTCTGCGCCAACACAAGCTCTCACCGTCAGAATATCCCTGACAGGATTAGGAGAAGCTACGATTTTCAAACTTTCTGCATCCTCAATTCCACTAACTTCGGTTACATGCACCGAAACCATTTTTGTCTCTACCCGCCCATTCGAATTGACCGTTAACGAGAAACTCGTATCGCCCAATTTCTCACCGGAAAGAATCAAATCATATCCCTCGATTCGGGCAGAAAGAATAGAGGGGTCTTCTACCTTGACTGTCGAAACGACCGCCGCAGAAAGATTATCGGCATCGGAAACACTCTCTAATAGCGAAATTTTTACAGGAGAACTACCCACCGACAAATTATCGGAAATCGAGATAACCGGATATTCATTATCGGGGAATACCGGCATAGCCGGGAACCAATAGTATTTCTCAGGAAGTAACGTATTCAACAACTCGCCATTCGTCCCGTCCATTATGTGAATCCAATTGTTCATGTAATGGGACAGATAACCCGATTCCGTAGAAGTTACCACGACATTATCGGTCTGCGGGTCCACTCTCAAACCCGCGCCATAGAACATCTGCACATACTCCCCGTCTTGATCGGGCAAAGTAAAAAACGATGCATTCAATTCATCGGTATCTATATTATAGCGTACGACTTTATTTTTACTTTCATCGGCAAAATAAAGCAGGTTAGATTTATATGCTGCGCATAAACTCCCGGCATTCCATGCTCCCCATGTATCGGTGACCCGACAACCGGAGGGTAACGACCGAGTCCAAGTTTCGAACGAAACCGGATTTATCCTAACCAACGCATTTCCATCGGCAGCCCAAATATTTCCGTCTCGCCCCAACACAAGTGTCGCGATAGACGGAAGTTCGATAGTAGTTTGTAAGGTGTGGTTTTCGGCATCGATCACCAATACGCCCTCCGATTGCTTCGCAGCAAAGACATATTTACCGGCTCGGACCATAGAACCTATCTGACCCGAATAAAGACCTTCGTCATTCGAGGTCCCTTCTATCACATCGCCGACCTTCATGTTTTCAATATCGAAAACAAAAATTCCCGATGAACTTCCTATATATCCCGTCTTCTCATCTACACCCAAAAAGGAACGGCCGTCACCGCCGCCTATTTGATCAAAAGCCGCTATCTTTTCCAACGACAAGGCATCGGCCACGACCAGTCGCCCCCCTGTCGATTCTTCTTCGGTCGACTTCGCCTGTTTGGAAATCAAAAAGAATTTTTCACCGTAAATCGTTCCGAATTGCGTTGTGACACCCAACTTCTCATCGGGATTCTCCCGACGGAATATCCGGTACACCATTCGGCCATCATTCGTCAGGAAATTAATGGTTCCATTATCCCAGCCATACCAATCTTCATTGACAAAAAATATCCCTTGCGAATAATCGACAGCTTCCTGTATATATGGCTCTACCGCTACGGCATTAGCATAATCCGGTGTATCGCTACCGGGTTTATCGTAATAAAATATATAGGTATATCGATTTTGTATCGGCATTTTATTGATTTCGGTCTCAGCCTCGTTTCCGCTTTCGCTTCGGGCCAAACAATGCCATACTCCATCTTCCGAGACCGAAGGAGAATTCCAATGGTCCTCTTTGTCGACACACTCCCATTTCTTGAAATTATTCGGAGTCGCTGTAAATTGTCCCGTAGCATTATACTTAGGATAGGTCGTATCGCCGCCGACAACCAATGCAACGGTATTCTCCCCATTCAGGTCGAAACCCAATCCATCGACCGTGTAACCACCTTGTCGGCGCATCAGAGAAAACAAACGAGGATCCGTTTTCACCACATCGTTCAACATTTCCACGATTGTAGTTTCCTCCTCCCCTTTATAGCCCCACGCCAACGCTCCGGGCGTTTTCCCGTCGTTCCAAGCGATGACTAACATGGCTTCGACATTCCCTTCTCCTATCCAATAATTTATATCCGAAAAGGAAACGGCACGAACCGACATAGACCAACTGCCGAAAAAAGCTAAAAAAAGAAGTAAATATTTTCTCATCTTTCTATTTTTTTGGGAAGATGTCCCGGAGCCGAAACTCCGGGGACATCTTCGTTTTACTATTTCACAATCATAGACTTATCGCCTACAATCTTCTGGTTTTACATAAACTTTCGAAACTTCGATCGAACCGTCCTCATATACAGTTTTCACAATATTGATACCTTCCACGGGGCAAGGCAAAAGTTTCCCGTCCACCGAATAATATTCACGCAAACGCACCTCCTTTTCGACAGCCAGGTCATCGATACCGGTAGCCGTCGTTACCTTGAACAATATGCTAAACTGTTTATCCGACGTTGTCAATACCAAGTAGTAATAAGGATCGTTCGGCAAATCTTCTCCTTCACGAATTACGGTCACTTCGTTACCGGAGTACGACACGGTCAACTCCTGATCTTCGACAGGGAATCCGCTACGTATCAACATGGCCGAAACACTATCGGTATTAACGACAGTCCGATTAAACTCTATCACGAAAGTTTTCGTATCGGGTTTCACGTCTAACGCTTCCTCGCCATCGAAACTCATTGACGGAGTAGTCGATACTATTTCCAATTCATCTAACCACGGCATGATTACGAAATCCTTCCAATAGGTGGTCTGGGCATAGAATTGACAAGTTTGGGCAGGGACATAAATCCGGCAGGTTGTCGGCACTTTGGTAAATGTATTGGAACTTGCACCGGTCGGCGGTGTATTGTTAATATAGATACGTTCCAAAGAAGAACAACCATTAAACGTATAAGTGGAAACCGAAGCTATTTTGCCATTGGCAACTACTTTCTTTAACTTAGCATCATTGCGAAACAAACTCGATCCCAACGTAGTTATCCCTGTTCCCAAAACAGCTTCTGTCAAACTGGAACAGCCATAGAATGCCGAAGCTCCCAAAGAGGTTACTTTATCAGAAAGATTTACCGAAGTAAGACTTGTACAACCGTAAAATGCATTCGTCCCGATAGAAGTTATCGATTCGGTAACCGGCAATGATTTCAAGCCCTTACAATTATAAAAAGCAGAATTGCCGATAGAAGTCACTTTTTCCGAAAGTTCTACATTAACCAGATTCGTACAGCCGTGGAACATATAATTCGGCACAGAAGTAACGCCACCCCCTATTTTTGCAGATTCCAATCCCGTACAACTTTGGAACACATAAGTTCCCAGTTTAGTAACCCGATCGGGAATAGCTACCGATGTTAATTTCGTACAGCTTTTGAAAGCATAATCTTTTATCTCGGTAATGCTTGCTGTCAGCGGCAACTCGGTAAAGGCCGTACTTTGGAAAGCATATTTGCCGATCCCAGTAATATTCTCCGGCAGAACTACCGACGTCAAAGCGGAACAGCTGCTAAACATATAATCGGGAATAGAGCTTATACCTGTACCCAAAGTCGCCGATGTCAACTTCGTGCATTTCTCAAAGGCATAACTACCGATCGAAGTTACACTATTCGGAATAACAAGCGACTCTATCGCAGAGCAACCCGAAAACACATAATTACCGAGCGAAGTAATCTTATCGTTCAAAGGAATATCGACCAACGATGAACAACCTTTAAATGCGCTCGCCCCGATTTCGGTTACCGACGGACAAGATATCTGCGTTAACGCAGAACATGTATTAAACGTAAATTCACTTATTTTCGTCACACCTGTCCCGATAGTCACTGTTTCCAACGACTTGCAACCGCTAAATGCATAGCTGCCCAATTCGGTCACGCTATTGGGAATATTCAACGTTTGAACCGATACACCATAGAAAGCCCTGCTGCCGATCGACTGCAAGCCATCGTTAAAAGTTATGGCCGTTAAAGGATTATTATAAAAAGCCCAATCACCTATCGTTCTCACCGTAGCAGGCAAAACAAGAGAAGAAATTTTCGCACTGGCAAACGCACGTTCTCCAATAGTTTCGAGAGCACTTCCGAATGTTACGGATTCCAATTTCTCACAATCGCTGAAAGCATAATTACCGATAGCGGTCAAACTATTTCCCAACGAAACGGTGGCCAAAGAAGCACACTTGTTAAAGGCATAGTTACCAAGAGTACTCACACCGTCGGGTAATACGACCGATTTCACAGCAGTCTCGGCAAAAGCATAATCGCCGATTGTTTTCAAAGAAGAAGATGAACGCTCCTGTGTACCCAAAGTCACTGTCGCCAAAGCACTGCAACCGTAAAAAGCATAATTGCCGAGCGTTTCGACCCCATTCGGTATCGCAATTTCAGTCAAAGCGGAACAGCCGTTAAAAGCGGCTTCGCCAATAGCCGAAACATTTCCTAACCCGACAGCATTCAAAGCAGAACAACCGGCAAATGTACGAGTACCCACCGAGGATACCGTAACCGGCAATTCCACCGATTGCAAAGCCGAACAGCCATAAAAAGCCGAATCGCCCAATAAAGTCAAAGAGTTCCCCAAAGCAGCCGAAGCCAACTTCGTACAACCCTTGAAAGCCAAAGCCCCTATCGATTCCATACCTGCCGGCATACTTACACCGGTCAAAGCGATACAATTCTCGAAGGCCGAGCGACCTATGCTCTCCAATCCTTCACCCAAAGAGAGGGTTGCCAAAAGAGGACAATCGCCGAAAACCTCATTACCGATCGAAACCGTTTGCGCAGGCAACTCCACAGATGTCAAACGGCTGCATCCGTAAAATGCTTCGCCGATTGTTTTCAAAGTCGAAGGAAAAATAACCGAAGTCAATTTAGCACACCCCATAAAAGCCATATCGTCGATACCGACTACCGTGTAAGATTCTCCCTCTATCAGGATAGTTTGGGGGATCGTCAAAATCCCCGAAAAAGAGGCATACGAATCGTCATACACCACGAGGGCAGTTCCCGGTTCCTCTCCCGGGGCGGTTACTACCGATTTATCGCCGACAACGAGCGTAACCGTATCGGTAGAAATCGTATCAAGCATGTTGCTCACCACACAATAATAACGCCCGGCATCGGAAGTTTCCGCCGAAACGATCGAATAAGACGACGCTTCGGCATCTTGTATGGCTACTTCGTCTTTGTACCATTGGAAATACAAACTATCGCCTTTGAACTCAGGAGCAAAAGTTACCGATTCTCCCGGAGAAACCGTCAAATCTTCGGGTTGAACTTTCACAGAAGGAGCTGTCGGCCCGTTTTTAGGAGCCGGCGCAAGAGGTTTCCACGATTGAGGCGACATGTTTACCGAAAAATTCCAACCGTCCCAACAACCGTCAGTCAATTTACGGCCCGTAATTCCAGTCCCGGAGTATCCCCAGGGATCGCTATCGCTCGATTTCAGCCAATAAGACCAATACCCTTGATACCAGCCTGATTGCCAATAGTCCTCGGGATCGGTACAGGTCCAACCGTCATATCCATACGACGAAGAAAAGATTATCCCGTTCTCATCAGGGGAAAGTGTTACTCCGTCCTTAGTAATAGAAAAATCGCCACTCTTGTTAACATCGTACCCAAAACCCGATACAGTGCTACCATACGCCGTTCCTGTTTCGGTCATAATGAAAAAACGAGGGTCGGAAGCAGCGATTGCACGCGCCATCGTTTCGCCGGTAGCTTCACCGTCCCAACGAAATCCCCAAACCAACGCCGAGGTTTCACTCTCGGCATTCCATTGTACGACGAACGCAGCGCGATTGGCCCCTTCGCCAGACCAGTTTTCGATCATGTCCATCGTGAAAGTTCCATCGACAATCGCCCTCGGCGATACCATCTGCGGCTTTGCCGTAGGGTGCGGACGACCTTGCACAAGGACTTGTGCAGGTAATTGTAAAACCGCAAACAGCAATACCATCAAAGCATAAATCTTTCTCATCTTTGTTAAACTTTTAAGTATTAAATAAATAGTTCTTTCTCATTCAATACTTGCAAGATACACCACTTATATGCTTCCAAAACTTTCCCGAACTTCCCGGCGTTTTTTTGTCACAGCTCATACCTCGCAAGCTTTTCGGACAATACACACGGCAGGTCTTCTGACTTACTCCGGTAACCGAGGCCTTCCCAATCGTCATAATCAGTGGCTTTCAGTATTCTCGGGACCTTTTTGTGGAGCTTACAGCAGCGGGACTGTTCGGGACTTACACCCGATTCCCTTTTAATCGGCGGACCTTTTTCAAGTAGCCGAACCTGTGTGCACTATATTTTTTTAGTTATTTTCCTCTCGTTTCTTTCTATTTTTTCATAGTCATTCTTCTATATGTAAATCGGTAACACCCATTACTTCGGTCGAACATTCGCCCAACCAACCGTTGAATTGGTTCACTCCCGTATAAATTTTTATGAAATCGACACCCGGTAAATCGACCGGATTACCTTCGCTATCCACCGCCCAATCGATTTTAAAATTGGACTTTTCGCTACTGTTGGGGTGATTATCCGCATAACCCCAATCGTATGCGTAAAGGACATAATAACTCCCGTTTCCACTCTCGTCGATAGCGTTATCGGCAAGCCTGCTCCCTTTGAAAGTTATCGAACTTTCCGAAATCCATTGTGGATAATACGGTTGCTTATGGAAAGTGAGTTGCGATATATATCCTGTATTTCCATAATTGTCGGTCCACCGGACATACGTAGAATCCGTGATATTCGGATTGGAACAAGTCACCGGCTCCTTGTTTTCATCGGGTCGATAGTAGGTTATCTCATAATTCTTCAAAGTCTCTTTTTTATAATATTCGCTACCGGCCAACTCGTACCATTCATCATCGGGAACGCCATTCCCGTTCGTATCGACCGAGACCATCACTATCCCGGGTTCGCTACTACCTCCCAACGGGGCATCGGGACGAGGATTGTCATTGGCATAAAATGCGTTACCCAATATTTTGAAATCGTATTCTCCCGGCCGATTGACAATCGTATGGTCGAAACCGACGACAATATATCCGCCGTAGCCTCCCAACGTGACCATCGTACGGGCGTCGTATGCCAAACAATCTTCGACTTTCTGCCGCATAGATTCTTCGGTATCTCCCTCGGTATATCTCGGAAGCTCATTGACAAACTGTCCCGGTGCAGGGCGATATTCATAAACCTTAGTTATGTAAGGGCTATAAGCTACCTCTTCTTTGCGAACGACAATACGCATAAGATGGGTTATGGGATTAGCCGCATCATAAATCTGGAATCGCAACCGATACGTTCCCGTTTCACTTGCTACAAACGTATAATCGCGTGTCGTCGCCACAATCGAATCGGTGACAGATACCGAATCGGACTCGTAAGAAAGAGCCCATTCGTATCGTTCTCCGGTAAAACCCGGGTGTAACGTCAAGCCCTTCATGCGTTCCACTACATACGTATCGTCAAGCCCTAATGTAATCATAGAAGGATTATCGGACTGACAAGAGGCTATCAGCAAAATCAAAGCCATCGACAAAACATACCACACTTTCTTCATATCGGTTTATTTATTTTTATACAAAAAAGCCATGTGCGCCGGAATATCCCCGGTACGAACGCTCCATTTTCTTATCCCGTCCCGTCCATAACAATGCAGATTTCCGCTCGACACGTAATTCTTGGCATCCGTTACATAAACGTCTCCGGTCTCGGGATT